>Ga0114966_10002528_pt1 | contig 16297 bp, 14 predicted proteins | sample M_130207_XF_Meta_FD_87029 | JGI IMG/M metagenome (GOLD analysis project Ga0114966, IMG submission 87029) | Freshwater microbial communities from Lake Montjoie, Canada to study carbon cycling - M_130207_XF_MetaG | ecosystem: Environmental > Aquatic > Freshwater > Lake | place: Lake Montjoie...
CGACGAATCTAAAATACGACCGTATCAATCGATAGACGTCGATTGATCCCAAAAGGCTTCAACAGCCCCCTACTCCCACTCGATGGTTGCCGGCGGTTTGCCGGAAATATCGTAGACCACGCGATTAATGCCGCGCACTTCGTTGATGATGCGATTCGATACTTTGGACAACAGGCTGTAGGGTAGCTCCGCCCACTGTGCGGTCATGAAGTCGGTCGTCTGCACAGCACGCAGCGCGACGACATTCTCATAGGTGCGGCCGTCGCCCATCACGCCGACCGAGCGCACCGGCAGGAACACGACAAAAGCCTGCGCGGTCTTCTCATACCAGCCCGCCGCGCGCAACTCGTCGATGAATATCGCGTCAGCGCGCCGCAACAGGTCTGCGTATGCGACCTTCACTTCGCCCAGTATGCGCACGCCCAGCCCCGGCCCCGGAAAAGGATGGCGAAACACCATGTCGCGCGGCAAGCCCAGCGCCAGTCCCAGTTCGCGCACCTCGTCCTTGAACAATTCGCGCAACGGCTCAAGCAGCTTCAGATGGAGCGAATCTGGCAGGCCGCCGACGTTGTGATGCGATTTGATGGTGTGGGCTTTTTTGGTTTTCGCACCAGCTGACTCGATCACGTCCGGATAGATAGTGCCCTGAGCGAGCCATTTCACCAGGGGCAACTTCGCTGCCTCGCGCTGGAACACCTCGACGAATACGCGGCCGATGATCTTGCGCTTCTGTTCCGGCTCATCCACGCCGGCGAGTTCGCCGAGAAAATGCGCGGATGCATCGACGTGGATTACTTTGACGCCCAGCCCGCTCGCGAACGTCTGCATGACCTGCTCGGCTTCGTTCAACCGCAAGAGGCCGTTGTCTACAAATACGCAGGTCAGTTGCTTGCCTATCGCGCGATGAATCAGCGCGGCCGCAACCGCCGAATCGACGCCACCCGACAAACCGAGCAGCACCTCGTCCTTGCCGACTTCCGTGCGGATGCGGGCGATCGCTTCGTCGACGTATCCGGGCATGCTCCAATCGCCCTTGAGACCGCAGATTTCGCGCACGAAACGCTCGATGATCGCTTTGCCCTGCAGCGTATGCGTGACTTCCGGATGGAACTGCACCGCGTAGAAACGGCGTGCTTCATCCGCCATGCCTGCGATTGGGCACGCAGTATTGCTCGCGATGACTTTGAATCCGCCTGGCATTGCCGTGACTTTATCGCCATGACTCATCCACACATCGAGCAAGCCGTGGCCTTCGCCATTGGCCCGGTCCTGGATATCCTTGAGCAGCGCTGAATGGCCTTGTGCCCGCACTTCGGCATAGCCGAACTCGCGCACCTTGCCACTTTCTACTTTCCCGCCGAGCTGCTCGGCCATGGTCTGCATGCCGTAGCAGATACCGAGTACTGGCACGCCAAGCTCAAATACCGACTGCGGCGCGCGCGGGGTGCCGCCTTCCCATACCGATGCGGGCCCGCCCGACAATATGATGCCCGATGGCGCAAATTCACGGACGAAGGTGTCGGTCACGTCGTGCGGATGCAGCTCGCAATAGACACTGGCTTCGCGCACGCGGCGCGCAATCAACTGCGTATATTGCGCGCCGAAATCGAGTATGAGGATTTTCTGGTGAGGCATGTCAGCAGGGATTCAGGTTCGGTAAAAAAAGCGGCAACGCATATTGCCGTTGCCGTATCGCGTTTTCTGCCATCTGCACGTTAATCGGCGCGGTAGTTGGGCGCTTCCTTCGTGATCTGCACGTCGTGCACATGGGATTCGCGGATGCCGGCATGCGTGATCTCGACGAACTCGGCCTTTCTGCGCAGTTCGTCGATCGCATTACAGCCCGTGTATCCCATGCTCGCGCGCAATCCCCCCATCAACTGCTGGATGAGCGGCACGACGCCGCCCTTGTACGGAACGCGACCTTCTACGCCTTCGGGCACCAGCTTCTCGGTGGCTTCCTCCGCATCCTGGAAATAGCGGTCGGCCGCACCCTGCTGCATTGCGCCCAACGAACCCATGCCGCGATAAGACTTGTACGAACGCCCCTGGTACAACTCGGTATCTCCCGGCGACTCTTCAGTGCCGGCAAACAAGCCGCCTATCATTACCGAATAGGCGCCGGCGGCGAGTGCTTTCGCAATATCACCGGAGAAACGGATGCCGCCATCGGCGATTAGCGGAATGTCAGCCTTGGCCAGTGCCTTGGCAACGTTTTCCACCGCACTGATCTGCGGCACGCCTACGCCGGCGACGATACGTGTTGTGCAAATGGAACCCGGCCCAATGCCGACCTTCACTGCGTCGGCCCCGTGATCGACCAGAGCCCTTGCGGCATCGGCCGTCGCGATATTGCCGCCGATGACCTGCATTTTTGGAAAAGTCTTCTTCACCCATTTGACGCGATCGAGCACGCCCTGCGCGTGGCCGTGCGCGGTGTCGACCACGATTACATCAACCCCGGCTTCGACCAGCGCCGCCGTGCGCTCCTCGGTGCCCTCGCCGACGCCGATCGCAGCGCCCACACGCAGGCGGCCAAGTTTGTCCTTGCACGCGTTCGGATGTTCGGTGGACTTCTGAATGTCCTTAACAGTAATCAGGCCGAGCAATTCGAAATTCTTGTTCACCACCAGCACGCGCTCGAGCCTGTGCTTGTGCATCAGCGTCATGGCATCCTCGCGGGTTGCACCTTCGCGCACGGTGACCAGTTTGGAGCGCGGCGTCATGATGTTTTTGACGGGCTGCCCGAGATTGGTTTCGAAACGCAGATCGCGATTGGTGACAATGCCGACCACCCGCCCGCCCGCATCGATCACCGGCAGCCCCGAAATCTTGTGCTGGTTGGTCAGCGCGAGCACATCACGCACTTTCATGTTTTGGGTAATCGTGATCGGGTCTTTGACGACGCCGCTCTCGAAACGTTTGACCTTGGCCACTTCTGCTGCCTGCGCTCGGGCGGTCATGTTCTTGTGTATCATGCCGATGCCGCCTTCTTGGGCGATGGCTATCGCCAGCCGGGATTCGGTCACGGTGTCCATGGCAGCGGACAGCAGAGGGATATTGAGAGTGATCGTGCGCGTGAGCCGGGTTTTCAGGCTGACGTCCCGAGGCAGGACCGTGGAGTGGGCGGGAATCAGCAGGACATCGTCGAAGGTCAGGGCTTTTTGGACCACGCGCATCTGGTGTTCCCTCGCAAAACAGCATTATACGCATACCGACGTAAACCGCCAAGCATCCGGCAGCGTTGATGCTCTTGAAGCATTGACGAATTCAGACGAAATCGCTAGCTTAATACCGTTTCGCTGGCGCAAACGCCAGGGCCATGCCGGCAGTGATGCAGAGGACAAAATCCGATGAAACGAATTCTGACAGGTTGTGCGCTGCTGCTGGCAGCGGCCGCGGCGCATGCGCAAGTGATGGAATGCGTCGACGCCAAGGGCGCAAAAACCATCTCGCAATTCTGCCCGCCTGGCACGGTCAAGGAAAATAAGCTCATGAAAGGCGGCGCAGGTCCGGGGCCGGCTGGCGGGAGCGCCGCGGCGCCCGTCAAGAGCAAGTCTTTGGCAGAACAGGACGCCGAGTTCAAAAAACGCACGCTTGATCGTCAGGACGCAGAAAAGAAAGCGGAAAAAGAAAAAGCGGACGCCAAGGACCTGGATCAAAACTGCCTGAGTGCGCGCGCGCAACTCCGCGGTTTGCAGGACGGTCAGCGCATCTCGCGCACCGATCCTAAAACGGGCGAGCGCATCGTTCTGGAAGACAAGGACCGCCCGGGCGAAATCGCCAGCGCGCAGAAGTCGGTCGACCAGTGGTGCAACAAGAAGTAGTGCGCAAGCCGCCGCAGGTTTCAGCGTTGCGGTTTGGCCGCCTTGCGCGCGCGCGTTCGCCGTACCTGTTTTGGGTCCGCGCTCAGCGGCCGGTAAATTTCAATGCGGTCGAATTCACGCAATACCCGCGTTGCCGCCACGCGGCGCCCGAATATCCCGAACGCCAGCGCGCCGGTTGCAATTTCGGGATGGCGCAGCATTTCGGAATGGCGCAGCAATATGCCGGACTGCCTGATGGCCTCTTTCACGACAGTGCCGGGCGGAACGCGCAATATCTCGACCATCTGCTCGCGCGGCAGCGCATAAACCAAAACGATCTCTATCGTGCCGCCGGGCGTTTCAGCCATAAATGCTTTGCGCTCGCTTGACGAATGCATCGACCATGCTGTTGGCGACATAGCCGAATACCGGTCCGACCAGTTTCTCCAGCAGACGGCTTGAAAACTCATAGTTCAGGCGGAGTTCTATCTTGCACCCCGCTCCTGCCAGATCGGTAAACCGCCAGCTGCCCTCGAGCATTCTGAATGGTCCTTCGATCAGCGTGATCTGCATCAGGCTCGGCGACGTCTTGGCGTTTTCCGTGCTGAAGCGCTGATGGATGCCCCGGTAGTTGATATGCAGAGTGGCGCGGGTAATCTGCCCATCGCGGAAACTGCATTCGCTGCCGCCGCACCACGGCAGGAACTCGGGATATTTTTCCACTGCATCGACGAGTTCGAACATGCGTAACGCCGAATGCCCGACCAGCACCGATTTATTTACCTGCACCATGATCCGTAGAAACGCTGTTTGGCAATACCGGCGAGCGGCAGATACTTGCTGCTACAATTCGCGATTGGCCGCCACTATACCCTGACATGAGCATCGCGCAAAACAAGAAAGCCTTCCACGACTACTTCGTCGAGCAGAAATTCGAGGCGGGAATCGAGCTCGAAGGCTGGGAAGTCAAATCCATACGCGCGGCCCGCGTGCAGCTGAAGGAAGCTTACGTAATCGTACGCAACGGCGAGATTTACCTCATCGGCTGCCATATCAGCCCACTATCCACCGTATCGACGCATTTCCAGCCGGACCCGGTGCGTGTACGAAAATTGTTGCTGCACAAGGAAGAGATCAACCGCCTGATCGGCAGCGTCGAGCGCGCTGGATATACGATGTTGCCGCTCGACATGCATTTCAAGCGCGGCCGCATCAAGCTCGAAATCGGCCTCGCCAAGGGCAAGAAGCAGCACGACAAGCGGCAGGCGGAAAAAGAACGCGAATGGACGCGCGAGAAGCAGCGCGTTCTGAAGGTGCGCTGACAAGGATGTGACTGCGCGCGTCATTCCTTGCCCACTCAGGATGTCGCCCGCGCCCCGCGAATATGCTGAGACTGACTGAAATAAAACTTCCGCTCGATCATACAGAGTCGGCGCTGGCGGACAGCATACTCAAGCGGCTGGCGATCGATGCGGCAAGGCTGGTGAGTTATTCCATATTCCGGCGCGGCGTAGATGCGCGCAAGCGCTCTGCCCTCGCATTCGTATATACGCTGGATGCCGAAGTCGCAGACGAAGCGGAAATACTCAAGCGCCTGCAGGATGATCGTCACCTGGCGCGAACACCCGACACAAATTACCGGTTCGTAACAAAGGCGCCAGCGAACGGTACACTGCGTCCCGTAGTCATCGGCATAGGCCCCTGCGGATTGTTTGCCGGGCTGCTGCTCGCGCAGATGGGGTTTCGCCCGATTATTCTGGAGCGCGGCAAGGCAGTGCGCGAGCGCACCAAGGACACATTCGGCCTGTGGCGAAAAGCGGTGCTTAATCCGGAATCAAACGTGCAATTTGGCGAAGGCGGCGCCGGTACTTTTTCTGACGGCAAGCTGTACAGCCAGATCAAGGACCCCCGCTATCTGGGGCGAAAAGTCTTAACGGAATTCGTGAAAGCCGGCGCGCCGCCGGAAATTATGTACGTGAGCAAACCCCATATTGGCACCTTCAGGCTCGTTGGCATGGTTGAAAACATGCGCGAATCGATCCAGGCGCTGGGCGGTGAAATCCGTTTTCAATCCCGGGTTACGGATTTCGACATCGAAAATGGAAAAATCCGCGGCCTGACACTTGCCGGCGGCGAAACCATCGCCACGGATCACGTCGTGCTCGCCGTCGGCCACAGCGCGCGCGACACATTTGGGATGCTGCATGAGCGCGGTATTCATATCGAAGCGAAACCGTTCTCCATCGGCTTTCGCATCGAGCACCCGCAATCGATCATAGACCGCGCTCGTTACGGAAAAAATGCCGGCCACCCGCTGTTGGGTGCCGCCGACTACAAACTCGTACATCATTGTAAGAATGGCCGCTCGGTTTACAGCTTCTGCATGTGCCCGGGTGGCACGGTCGTCGCCGCCGCCTCCGAAGAGGGCTGCGTCGTTACCAATGGCATGAGCCAGTATTCGCGCAACGAGCGCAATGCCAATGCCGGCATTGTCGTCGGCATTACACCTGCCGACTATCCGGGAAATGCGCTCGCCGGCATCGGGTTCCAGCGCCACTGGGAATCGCGTGCCTTTGCGGCAGGCGGCAGCAACTACTGCGCGCCCGCGCAGCGCGTCGGCGATTTCCTGGCTAACCGTCCTTCGACCATGCTTGGCTCGGTTGTGCCGTCTTATACGCCGGGTGTACGTCTGACCGATTTGAGCACGTGCATTCCTGCTTACGCCACCGACGCCATCCGGGAAGCGCTCCCGGCATTTGCCAAACAGATCCCGGGCTTCGCGATGGATGATGCGATATTGACCGGTGTCGAAACGCGCACCTCGTCGCCGCTGCGCATTACGCGCGACGCGCAGTATCAGAGCCTGAATGTGCGTGGCCTCTTCCCTGCCGGCGAAGGCGCCGGCTACGCGGGCGGCATACTGTCGGCAGCAATCGACGGCATCGAGGTGGCGGAAGCTGTAGCCTTGAGCATGGCAAGCAGTACCGCGGCATAATTCGTACACTAGGTAATTCGAAATTATGGAAAAAGTCCGCGTCTCCAAACTGATGTCCGAACAGGGCATCTGCTCGCGCCGCGAAGCCGACAGCTACATCGAACGCGGTTGGGTGCTTGTAGATGGCGTGCCGGTTACAGAACTCGGCACGCGCGTCTTTCCGAATCAGGTCATTACCCTGGCGAAAGCCGCGCAATCGCGCCAGGAAGCCAGCGTGACTATCCTGCTCAACAAGCCGATTGGCTTTGTATCGGGTCAGGCCGAACAAGGCTACCGGCCGGCAATCACCCTGATTACGGCTCAAGCGCAATTCAAAAGCGATCGTTCGCCGCAGCGCTTCAATCCGTCTCATTTAAAAGGACTTGCGCCGGCAGGACGACTGGATATCGATTCCACCGGGCTTTTGATCCTCACACAGGACGGCCGTATCGCGAAACAACTGATCGGCGAGAGTTCCGGCATCGACAAGGAGTACCTGGTGCGGGTCGAAGGCGCGCTGTCGGCCGACGGTCTGGCGCAACTGAATTTCGGGTTGAGCCTCGACGGTGCCGCGTTGAAGCGCGCGCAGGTGACATGGCAAAACAATGACCAGCTGCGCTTCATATTGCGCGAGGGCAAAAAACGCCAGATCCGGCGCATGTGCGAACTCGTCGGCCTGAAAGTCACCGGCCTGAAGCGCGTGCGCATAGGCAAGGTCGCGTTGGGCGATCTGCCCCAGGGAAATTGGCGCTACCTGCGCAGCGACGAGCGCTTTTGACCTGCAGCGGCTGGAGCGAGCCGCGTGGCGCGGCTCGCCTGAAAGATGGGGTGGCCTACGGGGCTTGAACCCGTGACCCTTGGAATCACAATCCAATGCTCTACCAGCTGAGCTAAGGCCACCATCGAAACTGTTGGCGCGACATAATCTGGTGCGCCCGGCGGGACTCGAACCCACAACCCCCGGCTTAGAAGGCCGGTGCTCTATCCGGTTGAGCTACGGGCACTCCCGCGGATACCCAAAACTGGTCGGGGTGGAGAGATTTGAACTCCCGACATCCTGGTCCCAAACCAGGCGCGCTACCAGGCTACGCTACACCCCGAAAAACCGTTTTAGTGCAGTCCCGCTACCGGTGATAAACCGATGTTACGCCGGAACTAAAGGCGCGTAATATACCCCTTGCGCCATCCACGGGTCAATGTAATAACCTTGGCTCTCCAATTGAGCCATTGCAATTAATCCGGGCGGCGCCGAATTACTTGCCGAGCCTTGGTATTTCTGCTATAAAACGCACCTTTTTGACGAATCGGAAAAGCCTCATGGCAGCTGAACTGCACAAGCCTCACCAGCCTTACAAGCCCAAGGCGCGGGAAGAGTACATGAACTCGAATCAGCTCGCGCACTTCAGAAACATGCTGGCCGACATGAAGCGCGGGCTGTCTCAGGACATCGACCGCGCGGTGCATACCATGCAGGACGAAGCGACCATATTTGCCGATCCGAATGACCGTGCCAGCCAGGAATCGGACATGTCGCTGGAACTCAGGAATCGTGACCGCGAGCGTAAGCTGATCAAGAAAATCGACGAAACCATCGTCAAAATAGACGCCGGCGAATACGGCTACTGCGACAGCTGCGGCGTGGAGATCGGCCTCAAGCGCATGGAAGCGCGCCCGACGGCGACACTGTGCATTGATTGCAAGACGCTCGACGAGCTGAGAGAGAAGCAAGTCGCGAAATAACGCAATTCACGACGACATAAAAAAGGGCAGCCTAAGCTGCCCTTTTTTGTTGCTTTTTTTGCTGCAAATCGCCGGCGGTTATTGCACGGTTTGCGGCTGCGCTTGCGGCTGGGTTTCTGCTACAGCGGCTTTCATGCTCAGGCGCAACCGGCCCTTGTCGTCCGCTTCGATGACCTTGACGCGGACCGATTGACCTTCCTTCAGGTGATCGGCGACCGCGTTAACGCGCTCGTTCGCGATCTGGGAAATGTGCAGCAGGCCGTCCTTGCCCGGCAGGACGCTGACAATCGCGCCGAAATCGAGCAATTTGAGCACGGTGCCTTCATAGATGCGCCCTACTTCGACGTCGGCTGTAATCTCTTCGATCCGTCTGCGCGCAAGTTCGCCACCTTCGGACGAGACGCAAGCTATGGTTACCGTGCCATCATCAGAAATGTCGATTGAAGTACCGGTTTCCTCGGTCAGGGCGCGAATGACTGCGCCGCCTTTGCCGATCACGTCACGGATTTTTTCCGGTTTGATCTTGATCGTGATCATGCGCGGCGCGTAAGCCGACAGTTCGGTGCGCGGCGTATCAAGCGCGGTCTTCATCTTGCCGAGGATATGCAGGCGGCCTTCGCGTGCCTGCACCAGCGCGGCATGCATGATCTCCTTGGTGATGCCGGTGATCTTGATGTCCATCTGCAGCGCAGTGATGCCGTTTTCCGTGCCGGCCACCTTGAAATCCATATCGCCGAGGTGATCTTCGTCGCCGAGAATATCAGACAGTACTGCAAAGCGGTTGCCTTCCTTGATCAGGCCCATCGCGATGCCCGCCACGTGCGCCTTGAGCGGCACGCCTGCGTCCATCAGCGCAAGACAGCCGCCGCATACGGACGCCATCGAGCTGGAACCGTTGGATTCGGTGATTTCTGAAACCACGCGCATCGAATAGCCGAATTCCTCGGCCGTCGGCAGTACCGCGAGCAATGCGCGCTTGGCCAGCCTGCCGTGGCCGATTTCACGGCGCTTCGGCGAACCAACGCGGCCGGTCTCGCCGGTCGCATACGGAGGCATGTTGTAATGAAGCATGAAGCGGTCGGTGTATTCGCCCATCAGCGCGTCGATGCGCTGCTCGTCGCGCGAAGTGCCCAGCGTGGCGACTACCAGCGCCTGCGTTTCCCCTCGGGTGAAAAGCGCCGAGCCATGCGCGCGCGGCAGCACGCCGGAACGGATCGAAATCGGACGTATCGTGCGCGTGTCGCGGCCGTCGATGCGCGGTTCGCCATTCAAAATCTGCCCGCGCACGATTTTCGATTCCAGCGCGAAGCAGATTTCTTTGACTGCATTGCCACTCGGGCCGCCTTCGGCGCCGACACCGACTTCGTTGAACACCCGTTTCCAGATATTGTCGATGGTCTGGGACCGCGCTTGCTTTTCCTTGAGCTGGAACGCCGCGTTCAAATCGCTCTCGGCCGATGCCGCAATACGCGAAGCCAGCGCTTCGTCTTTGGCAGCCGGCGCCCAATCCCACACCGGCTTGTTCACTTCGTCGGCCATCTGGTTAATGGCTTCGATAACAACCTGCATCTGCTCGTGGCCGTACACCACGGCACCCAGCATGATGTCTTCAGACAATTCATTGGCCTCGGATTCCACCATCAGCACCGCCTGCTGCGTGCCGGCAACCACGAGGTTGAGCTGGCTGGTCTTGAGTTCGGTCGCCGTCGGGTTCAGCACGTATTGGCCATCGACGTAACCGACGCGCGCCGCGCCGATCGGGCCGTTGAACGGAATGCCGGAAACCGCGAGCGCGGCCGAGGTGCCTATCATCGCGGGAATATCGGAATCGACCTCGTTGTTGGAGGACATCACGGTCGCCACGACCTGCACTTCATTGTAGTAACCATCGGGAAACAGCGGACGGATGGGGCGATCGATCAGGCGCGAAGTGAGGATCTCTTTTTCGGAAGGACGGCCTTCACGCTTGAAAAAGCCGCCGGGAATTTTGCCGGCGGCATATGTGCGTTCCTGGTAATCGACCGTCAGCGGCAGAAAGTCCTTCGCGACATCGGCGGATTTTTTGCCGACTACTGTCACCAGCACTACGGTATCTTCGAGGCTGACCATGACGGCGCCGCTGGCCTGGCGCGCGATCTCGCCGGTTTCGAGCGTCAGCTTATGACGCCCCCACATGATGGTTTTCTTGATTTGGCTCACTGTCTTGTCCTTTATGGCACGTTTGGGCCGCGCTGCTAAGCGGGCTGGGGCATCAAAATACTGGCGCTGATGTAAAAGCCTGTTGCAAAGCACTCTGCAACAGGCCGTGTTCAGGGGAGTATGAGGGGATGTGTCCACTCATTTTGTAACAACCGCTAAACATGGCCGTCCTGGACGCAATGCCGGGCCGGCCACTTATGCAAGCGCAAACTTCTACCACCGATACCCCGGTGGGATCACTTGCGCAGACCGAGTCGATCGATCAGTGCGCGATATTTTTCAACGTTCGAGCGTTTCAGATAATCGAGCAGCTTGCGCCGCTGGCTCACCATGCGCAGCAGTCCGCGGCGCGAGTGGTGGTCTTTGACGTGTATCTTGAAATGCTCGGTCAATTCGGTAATGCGCGCAGACAGCAAGGCAACCTGCACTTCCGGCGACCCGGTATCGGATTGCTTGCGCTGGTAGTCTTTAACGATCTGGGCTTTTTGCGGGCCGCTGCTTGGCATTCTTATCTCCACTTGCAAAGTCGGCTATTTTACCCCGTAACTAGCGGCTTTCTCAAGCAATTTTGGGCATTTGCTGTATGTCGCCGGAGGGCCGGGCTTGGGGCGTCGCCAGCAGCCGCTTAGGCTGCAGACGGCCACTTGCCTGCAGCTCACCTAGCCCCACAAACCGCCTCTCCTGGTCATACAGACGCGCCAAACCCGCGGCTTCGCCTGCAGGCGCGCCGACCTGGGCTACCTGACCCTGCTGGATGCGCGCCAGGGCGTCAGCCGGCAAAACGATGGCAGGCAGCCCGGATACCAGGCAATCGACCGGCATCAATTTGCCCGTCCGCTGCGTTTCCGGCAGCCCCTCCAGCTCCGCCAGCGTCACGGCGTGCTGCAGGCCGAATTCCCCTACGCTGGTGCGTCTGAGTCCAGCGAGCGTTGCGCCGCAACCGAGAGCTGCGCCAATGTCTTCAGCCAGCACGCGGATATAGGTGCCCTTGCTGCAGCGCACGTCGATTCTGAATTGGTCAGCGGCAAATTCCAGCAATTCGATGGCATATATAGTGATGCTGCGCGGCACACGCTCGACCGTCTCACCCGCGCGCGCGTAGACATAAAGCGGTTTGCCATCGCGTTTCAGTGCACTGTACATCGGCGGGGTCTGCAGCAATGCGCCGGTAAAACGCGACAGCACCGCAACTATTTGGTCTTGTGTAACCACCACTGTCTGGCGTGAACTCACTGCGCCTTCGGTGTCGCCTGTCGTTGTGGTGACGCCCAGCAGAACGTCGGCCATATAGCTTTTATCCGCGCTGAACGTGTCCGTAGAGAATTTGGTCGCTTCGCCCAGACATACCGGCAACAACCCACTCGCCAGAGGATCGAGAGTGCCGACATGGCCCGCTTTTGCCGCGTTGAACAGGCGTTTTACGCGCTGGATTGCCGCGTTCGATGTGAAGCCCGTCGGCTTGTCGAGCAATAGAACGCCGTCGACCTGGGAGCGAGGCGCTTTCTTCATCTGAGCAAGGGCCGCGCGGGATCAGCCGCGCTTTTTTTTCTTGGTGCCATCGGTACTGCGCACGGCTTCGTCGATCAATTGCGACAAACGCACCCCGCGCTCGACCGATTCGTCGTGAATAAAATGCAGCTGGGGAATGCTGCGTAGCTTGATGCGATGTCCGAGCTCGTGACGCAGAAAACCGGCGGCGCGGGTAAGCCCCTCGGTGGCGGCAGCAATCTGCTCGGTGTCGCCCAGCATGGTGAAAAATACCTTCGCGTGCGCGTAGTCGGCGGTGACCTCGACATCGGTCAGCGTAACCATGCCGATGCGCGGGTCCTTGACTTCGACTCGCAGCAATTCAGCCAGGTCGCGCTGGATTTGCTCGGCAATGCGCAGCGTGCGGGAAAAGTCGCGCGGCATGAAAGAAACTGAAGAGGATCAAAAATCGGGATTGAGCGAGCGCCTCGCTGCTCAATCCCCGACCATTGACTCTACAGGCTCCTGGCTACTTCGACGACTTCATAAACTTCAAGCTGGTCGCCCACCTTGACGTCGGCGAAATTCTTGACCGACAGGCCGCAATCGAAACCGGCTTTGACTTCGCGCGCATCATCTTTGAAGCGTTTCAGCGAATCCAGTTCGCCGTCGTGGATCACGACGTTGTCGCGCAAAACGCGCACTTTGGCACTGCGGCGCGCCAGGCCGTCGAGCACCATGCAGCCGGCGACAGTGCCGACTTTTGATATCTTGAATACCTGCCTGACTTCCACCATGCCGAGCACGCTCTCTTTTTTCTCGGGCGTGAGCATGCCTGACAGCGCGGCCTTCACATCATCGAGCGCTTCATAAATGATGTTGTAGTAACGAATGTCCACGCCCGCCGACTCCGCGAGCTTGCGCGCCATTGCATCGGCGCGCGTGTTAAAGCCGATGATCACGGCTTTCGACGCCAGCGCGAGATTCACGTCGGACTCGGTAATGCCGCCGACGCCGCAATGCACGATATTGACCTTGACCTCTTCGGTGGAAATCTTGGGCAACGCGTGAGCCATGGCTTCGTAAGAGCCCTGTACGTCCGACTTGATAATAATCGACAGCGTCTTTTTGCCCGCCTCGCCAACTTGTTCAAACAGGTTTTCGCTTTTGCTCGACTGCTGCAGCGCAAGCTTCACGTCGCGGAATTTGCCTTGCCGGAACAGAGCAATTTCGCGCGCCTTGCGCTCGTCACCGAGCACCAGCACATCCGAGCCCGCCGCCGGAACGTCCGACATACCCTGAATTTCCACGGGTATCGAGGGGCCTGCCCTATCGACGGCTTTACCGTTTTCATCCAGCATGGCGCGCACGCGCCCGAACACGGCGCCTGCCAGCACGATGTCACCGCGTTTCAGGGTGCCCGATTGCACCAGCACGGTGGCCACCGGTCCGCGGCCCTTGTCGAGACGTGCTTCGAGCACTATGCCTTTGGCCGGTGCGTCCTTCGCGGCTTTCAGTTCGAGCACTTCGGCTTGCAGCAATATGCTTTCAAGCAGCTTGTCGATACCTTCTCCGGTTTTCGCGGAGACCGGCACAAACATGGTGTCGCCACCCCATTCTTCCGGCACCACTTCCTGTCCGGCGAGGTCCTGCTTGATGCGATCGGGATTGGATTCCGGCCGGTCAATTTTATTGAGCGCAACCACCATCGGCACCTTGGCGGCCCTGGCGTGATGAATGGCTTCTATGGTCTGCGGCATCACGCCGTCATCGGCGGCTACCACCAGAATCACCAGGTCGGTAACTTTCGCGCCGCGCGCGCGCATGGCTGTAAACGCTTCGTGGCCCGGCGTATCGAGAAAAGTGATCATGCCGCGCGGCGTTTCGACGTGGTAAGCGCCGATATGCTGGGTAATGCCACCGGCCTCGCCACTGGCTACGCGCGTGCGACGAATATGATCCAGCAGCGAAGTTTTACCGTGATCGACGTGCCCCATTACCGTAACAACCGGTGCGCGGGGTTCCAGTTTTAACTCCTCGTGCGGAACAGCATCGACGAGGAATGCATCCGGATCGTCGAGCTTGGCACGTAATGGTTTGTGCCCCATCTCTTCGACGACGATCATTGCACTGTCCTGGTCGATCACCTGGTTGATGGTCGCCATCGTGCCGAGCTTCATCATCGTTTTGATGACTTCGGCGGCCTTAACCGACATTTTCTGTGCCAGCGCTGCGACCGTAATGGTTTCAGGCACGCTGATTTCGCGCACTATCGGTTCGGTAGGCGCTGCAAACCCATGTTCGCCTGCCGCTTCGTCGCCTTCATGCTTGGCATGCCGGTCCTTGCGCGTGCGCCAGCCCATGCCGCCGCCCATGTCGCCACGCGTCTTGATCGAACGACGCTTGACGCTCTCGTCCCGCCACACCACTTCCTTGACAGGCTTTTTGGCTTTCTTGTCGGCTTTTGGTTTCTCGCCGGGCTTGGGTTGCGGCTTGTGCAGCGTGCCCTCGGCAAGCGGTGCGGTGGCCACCGGCGCCGGCGCAACAACGGGCGCTGCCGCAGCTGGCGCAACAACAGCTGGCGCGGCCTCAGCGGGCTCTGCTTCTGCTTTCTTACGGCGCGCACGCGACTGCTTCTCCTGCACTTCCTCGCTCTGCAGCGCGATCAATTCTGCTTGCTTCTTGGCCTCCGCTTCGCGCTTCGCCATTTGGGCGGCATCGACGATTGGCACGGGGGCCGTCGGCGCTGCGGGGACGGGGGCGGGGGCGGGGGCGGCAACGGCTGGCTCCACCTCGGCAACCACGTCGCGCTTGACCAGTACGCGTTTCTTGCGCACCTCTACTTGAATCGTGCGCGCTTTGCCGGTGCTGTCGGACTTCTTGATCTCGGTGGTCTGCTTGCGCGTCAGTGTGATCTTGTTCTTGGCTTCGCGTGCGCCATGCGACTGGCGCAAATAATCGAGCAGCTGCGTCTTGTCTTTTTCGGTCAGGACCGTGTCGTCAGCGAGTATTTTCTTGACGCCGGCAGTCTGCAGCTGCTCGATCAGCAATTCGATCGGCAGACCGAGTTCCTTCGCGAACTGTGTGACGTTGATCTGTGCCATGGTGGACTCCGGGTTTAATTATGCGAACCATGGCGCGCGAGCGGTCATGATGAGTTGCTTGGCGCGCTCGGCGTCAATCCCGGTCATTTCGACCAGGTCGTCCGTTGCAAGATCAGCAAGATTTTCTTTAGTGATGACGCCCTTCTCGGCAAGCAGGCGTGCAACCTGGTTGTCCATGCCTTCGAGCGTCAGCAAATCCTCGACGTCATGCTCGAGCTTTTCTTCGGTCACGATGGCCTGGGTCAACAGCGCATTGCGCGCGCGGCTGCGCAGTTCGTTGACGGTGTCTTCATCGAACGATTCGATTTCGAGCATCTCCGCCACCGGCACGTAGGCGACTTCTTCCAGCGTGCCGAAGCCTTCCTGCACGAGGATGTCCGCGACTTCCTGGTCGACGTCGAGTTTTTCTATGAACAGGTTACGAATGGTCGCCGACTCTTCCTCGCTTTTCTTCTGCGATTCTTCGAGCGTCATCAGATTCAGCTCCCAACCCGTCAACTCGCTCGCCAGGCGCACGTTCTGCCCTGTGCGCCCGATGGCCTGCGCGAGGTTTTCCTCGTCGACGACGATGTCCATGCTGTGTTTTTCTTCGTCGACCGTAATCTTGCTGACTTCGGCCGGCGCCAGCGCGTTGATCACGAACTGCGCGGGATCTTCGGACCACAGGATGATATCGATGCGTTCACCGCCCAGTTCCGAAGTCACCGCCTGCACGCGCGAACCGCGCATGCCAACGCAGGTGCCGATCGGGTCGATGCGCGGATCGTTGGACTTCACGGCAATCTTGGCCCGCGAACCGGGATCGCGTGCCGCCGATTTGATTTCCAGCAGGCCGTCTTCGAGTTCCGGCACTTCGATTTCAAATAGCTTGATCAGGAATTCCGGCGTGATGCGCGACAATACGATTTGCGGCCCGCGGCTGACGCGATCGACTTTCCACAGGTACGCTCGCACGCGGTCGCCGGGACGCAGATTTTCCTTCGCGATCATCTGGTCGCGCGGCAGCA
>Ga0114966_10002529_pt1 | contig 16294 bp, 15 predicted proteins | sample M_130207_XF_Meta_FD_87029 | JGI IMG/M metagenome (GOLD analysis project Ga0114966, IMG submission 87029) | Freshwater microbial communities from Lake Montjoie, Canada to study carbon cycling - M_130207_XF_MetaG | ecosystem: Environmental > Aquatic > Freshwater > Lake | place: Lake Montjoie...
AAAGGTGTTTTGAAAGCCGTTGAAAATGTAAATACAAAAATTGCAGAAGAATTACTTGGAACATCCGTTTTTGAACAAAACAAAATTGATCAAATGATGATTGATTTAGACGGAACGGCTAATAAATCTAATCTAGGAGCTAATGCGATACTTGGTGTTTCACTTGCCACTGCCAAAGCGGCGGCCAACGAATTAGGATTGCCATTATACCGTTATGTTGGTGGTGTTTCTGCCAATACTTTACCCGTTCCTATGATGAATATTATCAATGGAGGTTCGCATTCCGATGCGCCAATTGCCTTTCAAGAGTTCATGATTTTTCCTGTGAAAGCACAAAGTTTTACCCATGCTATGCAAATGGGAACTGAAATATTTCATCAATTGAAAAAAGTGTTACACGATAGAGGATTGTCAACAGCTGTTGGTGATGAAGGAGGTTTTGCGCCCAACTTGGCTGGTGGAACCGAAGATGCATTAGATACGATTAAAAAAGCTGTGGAGAATGCAGGATACAAATTTGGCGATGAAATCATGATTGCCTTAGATTGTGCAGCATCAGAGTTTTATGTAAATGGAAAATACGACTATACTAAATTTGAAGGTGCCACTGGAAAAATTAGAACCTCAAAAGAACAAGCCGAATATTTAGCTTCTTTAGCTACCAATTACCCAATTATATCTATTGAAGATGGAATGTACGAAGACGATTGGGAAGGTTGGAAATACCTAACAGAATTAATCGGAAACAAAACACAATTAGTAGGTGACGATTTATTTGTGACCAATGTGGAACGTTTGTCTCGCGGAATAAAAGAAGGAATAGCCAATTCGATATTGGTAAAAGTGAACCAAATTGGGACCTTAACCGAAACCATCGCAGCGGTCAATATGGCTCATAATGCAGGTTATACTTCGGTAATGTCGCACCGTTCTGGTGAAACAGAAGATTATACCATTGCCGATTTAGCCGTAGCGTTAAATTGTGGGCAAATCAAAACCGGTTCAGCTTCTCGTTCAGACCGTATGGCAAAATACAATCAATTGCTTCGTATAGAAGAGGAGTTAGGAGATACAGCTTACTTCCCAGGATTAAATGCTTTTAAACAGAAGTAATTCTTTCTAAGCATAGTTTACTAAACCTGACAGGTTTCTAAAACCTGACAGGTGTTTTTATTTTAAAGAAGCTTGATTTTTTATATCGATTTTGAATACAATGGTGTACCCTTTAAATATGTCATCGCGAATAAGTTCGTCTTCAAAATAGATAGATTTTCTATAGTTGATAGGTTCTTTCAAGTCTTTGTTTACCCTTTGTAGTAAATCATTATTAAATTTTGAGCAGCACTTGGTTTGTCTCTTGAGATATAATTTACTTGGTCGAGTAAAGCATTAATAAATCCGCCAGAAAAATTAATCTTCATAACTTGAAATACGTTTTTCCGGTACTAGATTTAATTCTTCAAAAGTAGCTTAGGTGGCTGTACCGTTTTCAATTTTGTTTAATTCTTCGGTCAGTTTTTCTTTCTTTTGCGCAAATGATGGGTCTTCTTGAATGATTTGCAATTCATCACTCGAAAAGCTTTTCAGCAATTCTAAAATCTTTGCTTTAATCTTAGGTTCAAATTGAAGGCGAATCGTTTCCATAGGTTTTGTATTTAAAATCAAAGTTTCAAAAAACTACTAATGTTAGGAATAGCAATACTCTTTTTATTCATCCTCCCTCCATTTCGAGTGATTCCGTTGCAATCGGAATTGTATCGAGAAGCCTTTATCAACGATAGCTCTAAACGATGTTAGAGTTAGTTTTTATTCTTCCGATAAGAAACTTGAAATTTCATTCTGTATGTCTGGAATTTTATTTTTCATCACATCCAAAACGATGGTATAATTTACGCCACCATAATCGTGAATAATCCTATCACGCATTCCAGCCCTATTTTTTAATTGAATGATGATCGATTTTATTTTGAATTAAGTAGAAATTTCCATTCTTTTTTATAGTAAATAGCCTTAAATGTTTTGTAAGTAGTTAACACAATTTATGGATTGTATTTGGAAAAAAAGCAGAGTAATTATGAATTCAAATAATTATAGTCTAAAAAATTGTAGATGAAATAAAAAAAATTAAATTTGTTCCCATTAAATTATAACATCACAACCAATTTAAATTTTAAGTTAATATATAATAGGAGATGTCTTTTAAATTGGGGAATATGAATTTCAAAAAGTATTTTAATATTACGATAGTGACAAAATCTCAATTAATCATTATTTTTATTCTCTTTCTTTCTTTTAAAGCACATGCGCAACAACCCAAGCCAGTGCTTAGTCTTGCTGATAGCACTTTGAATGTTGTTGTAGGTGGTAAAATAAGAACCACCATGTTTATGAGCAATAAAAGAACCTTCCCATCAGGAACCGCTTTTTTGTTATTGCCAAAAGATGCAACAGGGGAAGAAAGTAGTTTTGATTTGAATGCGCGTTCTAGCAGTTTGTATTTTGCTTTGGATGGCCCTAAAGTGGGTGATTTTAAATTGGGTGGAATGATGTTTTTCATGCTTACTTCAAATGTAACAACTGAAACCTATGGTATACTCCCAAGTCTTTTATATGTTGATTTGAAAAATGAACATTGGCGATTTGCCATTGGGCAGCAAATGGATGTTTTCGCTGAAAGAATTCCCAATATGATAGATAGTTATTTTGCATTGGCATCATCGGGCTGTGCAGGTAATAGTTCCAGGGGTCAAATTCGGGCGGAAAGGTATTTTTCAGTTGGAAAAAAAGCTAATTTTTCTTTAACGGTGGCGGCAAGCGAGCCCATAACATCGTATTTTTCTCCCGATTTAAGAAATAATACTGCAGATAATGGAATCCCAAATATTGAGTGGGCTGCTAAATACCGCTTCGGTAAAGAGACTACTGCATGGGTGCCTTATGATAGGTTGGAATTAGCAATTTCAGGTGTTTCAGGATCCTATCGTGTGTTCAAAAACGACATCAATGGTAACAATATTCGTGTGAATCATCCACAGGTTTTTGGTATCGCGGGTGAATATGCTTTCCGCTTTGGTAAGCGTTTCGGTATTCAAGGAGAAATATATCAAGGCAAAGCATTGGGCAATTATGCGGCAGCTATTTTTCAAACTACTAAAGGAGATTTTGATAGTGAATTAAGAAGTGTAGGATTTTGGTCTGAGCTCGCTTTCTATTGGAAAAAAAACCTTCAAACTAGAGTTGGATATGGACAAGATAAATGCAATGAATCGGATTTAAAGGGTTCGGGCATATTGCAAAACAGCACGCTGTTTGGAAACCTTATCTGGGACATCAATCAATCATTACAAATTGGAATGGAATTAAGTTACAAACAAACACAATATATAGCTCCTCTAAAAAACAATCAAGGTGTAATAGCTATGTTTATGACTCAGTATAAATTTTAATTTCAACAAAAAAAACATACTTATGAAACAACTTTTTTCTATTCTGGCATTAGTACTTATTTATTCTTTCAGTAATGCCCAGCAAACCAATAATAGTCTTGCTGTTTATTATAACGGAGCTATTATTACAATGAAAGGCAATACTCCTCAATATGTAAAAGCTGTTGCGGTGTCGAAAGGGAAGATTATATATATTGGCACGAAAGAGAATGCCATAATTCGAGCCGGCAAAGGTGCTGCATTGATAGACTTAAAAGGGAAAACGCTGTTACCTGGATTTATTGATACGCATGGACATTTAATCAATTATGGTAAAAACCTTACTTGGGCCCAATTGAGAAGCGCTACCAGTGTGGCTGAAGTAATCAATCGCATGAAAGAACAGGTAAAGAATACTCCTGAAGGTCAATGGATTGTTGGTTTTGGGTACATGATGAAGAATCTGGCAGAAAACAGAGTACCAACTGCTGAAGAGTTGGATCAAGTTTCTAAAGATCGTCCTGTCTTGATTATGGATGCATCGGGTCATGCGGGTTCCATCAATTCTGTAATCATAAAGCAGGTTGGTTACACATCCGAAACCAAAAACCCTGAAGGAGGAGAAATTCTTCGCAAGCCTGGCACCAATGAGCCATCAGGCCCGATAAATGAAACAGCGCTTAATCAGGTATTGACATTACAACCCAATGCATCTAGTGAATTGGCCGATAAAGTCATGACAGGTGCAGCTGACTTATGGGCACAATATGGCCAAACAACTGCCATGGAATGTGGGTTTGGCAGAAACCCTGATGATATTTTTATTGTTCAGAATGCTATTGACAAAAAGTTGCTTAAAATTGATTTGCTTTTATATGCTAAAGAATCAGAAACAGACCATGCACTGAATGCAGCAATGCCGATAGTTGCTAAATACCAAGATTCAGACGCGGTTCGTTCGGGCTTATTGTCCTCCCGTCCGGATTTAAATAAAGGATACATCAATAGGGTTAAATTGGGCGGCGTAAAGTATTGGCTGGATGGCGACTTGTTTACTATGTGGATGAGTAAGCCCTATACCAATAACCCTCCAGGCGTAACAGGCTCTTATAGTGGTTTTGGTCAAATACCCGATAGTATAGTTAACGCTGGTTTTGACAGATTTTGGAAAACTAATTTTCAGATGCACCTGCATATGAATGGAGATGCTGCTGCTGAACAGGCACTTGTGGCTATAGAAAAAGCGGTAAAGAAATATGGCAAATACGACCATCGTCCGGTTTTTGTGCACGCCAGCTATATGCGTCCCGACCAGATCAAACGCATGAAGGCTGTTGGAGGTATACCTTCTTACCTTGTTGCGTCTATACCTGCAGGTGGGTCAACCGTGCTTCAAAATTTTGGAAAAGAAAGAGCAGACCACATGGTAGCAACAAATACCTTGATAAAAGAAGGAATGAAGTTTACCATCTCGCACGATGCCCCTGTTTCAGGAACTCCGGCTATTTTACCTTTGGTGTGGGCTGCGGTTAACAGAACTACTAATGAGGGTATCGTTATAGGTTCAGGTGAAAAAATTACACCCTACCAGGCATTACTAGCTGTTACAAATTATGCGGCTTATCAGATAAAAGAAGAAAAAAGCAAAGGGTCTTTAGAAGTTGGTAAGCTAGCCGATATGGTTATACTAGATAAAAATCCTTTAAAGGTGCTACCTGAAGCAATAAAAGACATTGAAGTTCTTGAGACAATAAAAGAAGGGATTACAATATACAAGAAAAACTAAGCAAACCAATCAACATTTTGAAATTGATAATTCCGATACAGTACAACCGAATCTTGCAAAAAATAATGTTACCATTAATTCAGAAAGCAATATTAAATCGGTACAATTGTATGACGTGCAAGGAAGGGTTTTAGTTACTAGTTTAGTGAATCAAGCTACATTTAATTTGGATATTTCCAAGTATTTTAATGGTATTTACTTTCTAAAAATCACGACTGATAATGGTATCAAAACAGAAAAAATCATTAAGGAATAAGTATCTTAAAAACGAATAACTCCAAATAAATCACAAAACTATTTGTGCTTTATTTTTGGTTGAATTGGCTATAGTTTCAGCAATCGTTCAACTGCATTTTGAAGTGTGATATCATCTTTAGCAAAACAAAATCGGATGCATAGTGTTTGTTTGGCATCAGCATAAAAGGGCGATAACGGAATCGTAGCCACACCAAATTCGGTAACCAATCGCTTGGTGAACTCTAAATCATTTTCATTGGAAATAGTGGCATACGATGCCAATTGAAAATAAGAACCTTCGCAAGTCAATAACTCAAATCTGGTTTCTTGAAGCAAGCCACGAAAAAAATCTCTTTTTTGTTGGTAAAAAGTACGTAAGTCAGAAACCTGAACACTATCTAAATAATCATTAATAGCATATTGCGCAACGCTATTCACACTGAAAACCAAATACTGATGCACTTTCTTAATCTCTTGCATCAAATGTTCCGGAGCGATAAGATAGCCCATTTTCCAACCCGTGATGTGAAAGGATTTTCCAAACGAAGAAACTGCGATACTTCTATTCCAAAGTTTTGGTCGATGGTGTGTCGAAATATGTTGGTGCTCAAACGTAATGTATTCATAAACTTCATCCGAAAGTACAATCACATTAGGATACAAATCCAATAGTTGCTCCAATTGAACAAAGTCATTTTCATTCCAAATTCTACCCGAAGGATTATGCGGATTGTTGGTGATAATCATTCGGGTTTTGGCATTCATAGCATTGCTAATAGCTTCCCAATTCGGGGTAAAATCATCCTTCAAGTTGATACGAATGGGTTTGGCATGGCACAAAACCACAGGCGTTTCATAACAATCGTAACTTGGATCAAAAATAATAACTTCTTCATTTTGATGCACCAAGGCTTGAATGGCTGCAAAAATCCCTTCGGTAGCGCCAGCAGTAATTAAAATTTCGGTGTCTGGATTTACTTTTCTAGAATAAGATTTTTGGGTAAGTGTTGCAATTTTTTCCAATAAAGGAGGAAAACCTGCCATGGGTAAATATTGATGCACTTCTTCCAATGCCCATTTAGCCAAACTGTTTTTCAACGGTTTGTCTACAGGGAAATTTGGAAAACCTTGGGAAAGATTGATGGCATTGTACTCTTTTGCCATTTGTGACATTAGGGTAAAGATAGTCGTGCTTACATTTGGAAATTTGGACATTATAAAGAAGGATCTTGATTTTGTTCAAATTTATGAAAATCAAGGCAACTTTCAATAGAAGGAGTGTTTTAAGTAGTAAATTTTAATTCAGAATATTAAAAATCTATTTGGTATGTTTTATAAACTTATATAGAAGTAACCGTTGGATTCGCTATAGCACTATTGACGGAAGCTGTAATTTCAGCTATAAGTTTGGACAATACTTTATTGTCTTTTCCTTTAGTCATAATGGTTAGCAAATAGGATTTGTTATTCAAGTAAATAATGGCCGATTCATGCAGTTGTATTTCTTGTGGATTCCCTGATTCTCCAAATTTATGAATCAGTTTGGTGTTTTTAGGCAATCCTTTTACGATACCGTCTTTAAATTCACACTTACTCAGTAACTCCGCTGCAAATTCCGAGTCGTCTCTGTTTAAATAACTAGCATTATACAACGTTCTCATAAAAAGGGAATACTGTTGTACATTAAAAAAATACTGTTGCGCATTAACTACAGGTTCCTCTAATCCTAAATCAGAAAATAATTTTTTAAAAATTGTAACATCCAAACTGGTAAACAAAAGTGCTGTTGCATTGTTATCTGAATATTCAATCATGTATTTTAAAAGCTCCCGAATTTTGTATTTCTTGCCAATTTGAATGCTTTTAGCAGTAAAAGCTACGTCTTTATTGATGGCAAATGGTTTTGAATAGGTTAACTCTTTGTCTAAAGATCCGGGTTTTTCTTCATTCATTCGCAAATAAGCAATTAATACAGGTACTTTGAACAAAGAACCCGGTTCGTATTGCACGACTTCATTTACTACTGTCCAATCATTAAATTCATAATCTCTAACATACACTGATGCTGCAGTTACATTTTGAAATTTGGTATAGTTAGCAATGATGTCTTGAATCGTGTTTTTCACATCACTCAAACGTTCGGATGGGCAATCTTCGTCTGTAAAAAGTATGGGCTTGATAAACTGATAGCCTTCCATTCTTTTAATGGTAGTAGCACAAGATGGTGAAGTAGCGTTGTTTTTAGATAAGGTATCTGAATTATTTATAAAAGAAAGGGTTATGAATAAAGTAACTACAATAGTGATTACAAATAAGCCAATAGTGTAGTAAAAAGGAATTTTCTTTAAAATTATAGATTTCATAAAAATATATGATTAAATTTAGGGATTACAAATATATGTATTCACTATCTAAGAAATGAGCAATATAGTTTATGTAAATGTTAAATTTTATAGTAATTTCATAATCAAGTTACTAAAGTATTTCCCATTACTGATTTTAAATCACCTACCTTGACAAAATACTTGTCAAATCAAGTTGTGCCTGTGTGATGGATGCTAGTTTTGAAACCTTGATTGCGAGTTATATTGAAAACAAAGTGGGGATTTCCAACCATTTTTTGAGTGATGGGTTATGCCAACACCTGAAAGCCAATTTAGAAACTTTAAACGCCAACAATTTGCTACTAAAAGCAGGCGTTGGTAACGACAGTAAGCTACAACACAATAGCCTTATTCGAAGCGATACCATTTATTGGCTAGATAAAAAGCACAACAACATTCATGAAAATGAATTCTTTGAAAAGATAGAAGCGTTTATACTTTACTTAAACCAGAGTTGCTATGCCGGAATTACCGATTATGAATTTCATTATTCCCTGTATGAAGCCGGCGATTTTTACAAAAAACACCTCGACCAGTTTCAAGACAACTCCAGCCGACAGTACTCCATGATTAGCTACCTCAATGCCGATTGGGAAACCAAAGACGGTGGCGAATTGCAAATTTACCAAACCAACAACAACCAAACCATTGCGCCCACACAAGGGAAAACGGTTTTCTTTAAAAGCAACGAATTGGAACACGAGGTTTTGGTTACCAATGAGCGACGGATGAGTGTTACGGGGTGGTTGAAGCGGTAGAGAAAAGTTATGAATTATTTTAAAATCAATCCATATTAATCCCCAATCAAAACCTCCAAAATACTAATAGCGGCTTCGCTTATCTTAGTTCCTGGTCCAAAAACTGCAACGGCTCCGGCATCAAACAAAAATTGGTAATCCTGCGCAGGAATAACACCGCCCACGATGACCATAATGTCTTGTCGGCCGTATTTTTTGAGCTCTTCAATTACCAGGGGAACTAGGGTTTTGTGTCCTGCCGCTAAAGAGGAAACGCCCAAGATGTGCACGTCGTTTTCCACCGCTTGCTTAGCGGCTTCGGCAGGCGTTTGAAAAAGCGGACCAATATCCACATCAAAACCTACGTCGGCGTAGCCTGTGGCAACTACTTTGGCACCACGATCGTGACCGTCTTGTCCCATTTTGGCAATCATAATGCGGGGACGACGCCCTTCTTTTTTAGCGAAGGCATCTGCTAATTGTTTTGCTTTTTCAAAGCTTTCGTCGTTCTTAATTTCTTTACTATACACGCCACTAAAAGATCTAATTTGTGCTTTGTACCTGCCAAAAACTTCCTCGAGTGCATCACTAATTTCTCCTAATGTGGCTCGGTTTCGGGCAGCTTCTATGGCTAAAGATAATAAATTTTCATTCTGATGACTATCAGAATCTGTTGAATTGTTTAGCGAGGCTCTAGCACAATCTGTTAATCTTGTCAAATTGGCTTTTACTTTATCGGTATCTCGCGCCGCTTTTATTTGTTTGAGACGTTCAATTTGTTGCTTGCGCACCATGTCGTTATCGACATCCAAAATCTGTAATGGATCTTCTTTGTCCAAGCGGAATTTATTTACACCCACAATAATATCTTGACTGCTGTCAATCCTCGCCTGCTTTCTGGCTGCGGCTTCTTCGATACGCAATTTTGGAATTCCCGCTTCGATGGCTTTGGTCATACCTCCTAATTCTTCCACTTCTTCTATGAGTTTCCAAGCGTTTTGCGCAATGTCATTCGTCAAACTTTCTACATAATAACTGCCTGCCCATGGGTCGACGGTTTTGCAAATTTTGGTCTCTTCCTGTAAAAAGATTTGGGTATTTCGGGCAATTCGTGCCGAGAAATCGGTAGGTAACGCGATTGCTTCATCGAGCGCATTGGTATGTAACGATTGTGTTCCTCCAAAGGCTGCGGCAGCCGCTTCAATGCAGGTTCGTGCTACGTTATTAAATGGATCTTGTTCGGTTAAACTCCAACCCGAAGTTTGGCAATGCGTTCGCAAGGCCAAAGATTTTTCGTCTTTAGGGTTGAATTGTTTGAGCAATTTTGCCCATAACATTCTGGCGGCACGCATCTTGGCAATTTCCATAAAATGGTTCATGCCAATCGCCCAGAAAAACGAAAGGCGAGGAGCGAACTCGTCAATTTTCATTCCGGTGGCAAGTCCGGTTCGGATGTATTCTAAACCGTCGGCTAAGGTGTAAGCCAATTCAATATCGGCGGTAGCTCCAGCTTCCTGCATATGATACCCGGAAATAGAAATAGAGTTGAATTTAGGCATTTTTTTGCTCGTATATTCAAAAATATCGGCAATAATTTTCATGGAAGGCGTTGGCGGATAGATGTAGGTGTTTCGCACCATGAACTCCTTCAAAATATCGTTTTGTATGGTTCCGGAAAGTAATTCCACCGCAACGCCTTGTTCTTCGGCAGCGACTATGTAGAATGCTAATATAGGTAACACCGCACCGTTCATGGTCATGGAAACCGACATTTCATCCAGGGGAATTTGGTCGAAAAGGATTTTCATATCTTCCACCGAGTCAATCGCAACTCCTGCTTTACCCACATCGCCAAACACACGTTCGTGATCCGAATCGTACCCGCGATGTGTGGCTAAATCAAACGCTACGGAAAGTCCTTTTTGTCCAGCAGCAAGATTTCTTCTGTAAAAGGCATTGCTTTCTTCGGCGGTTGAAAATCCCGCATATTGACGAATAGTCCATGGTCGGCGTACAAACATCGTGGAATAAGGTCCGCGTAAATTGGGTGCAAAACCGGCTGCGAAATCGAGGTGTTCTAATGCTGCAACGTCTTTTTCGGAGTAAAGGGGTTTTAGCTCAATATTCTCGGCAGTATGGAAGGTTTCTTTATTGGAAACTTCTAACTTCTGACTTCCTGCTTCTAGCTTTATATGTTGGATATTTTTTCTCACTTTAAAATGAAATTACATTTTTAGATTGGATATTTTTTCGGATTTTTTGAAGTATGAAAGCATGATAAAATGTAAACTATCTTATTCTCTTCATCAATTTCAAAAAATAGTAAATAGGGGAATATTGATACTGAAATTGTGTGATAGTTTTTATAACGAATACTAAAAAACGGATTTGTTTCTAATAAAAAATAGATTTCAGAAATTGTATCAATAAATTGATCTGAAACTTTTTGAGAAATTTTAGAATAGTAAAATTCGGCAGTTTCTATATCTTCTTGTGCATTAAAAGAAACAAAAATTTTATACACCTTTTCTATTTTTTAATCTAGCTATAGATTCTTCTGCAGATATAAATGTTGATTTATCTTCTTTTGAACGTTCGTTTAATATTGATTCTAAAGATTCATCAATGTCTAGAGTTATTGATGGATCTTTTAAATATTCGGCACTTCGTTCTCTAACTTGATCTATTTGCCATTGAGGAATTGAAACATCAATATTTTGAGAAGGCATGATAATCACATCAACTTCTTCGGCATTAAAATCTTCAGGAAGAGTAATGCTTATTTTGTGATTTTTAACTTTTACGGTTTGTCTTATTGCTTCCATTGTTTCTTTTTGATAAAGTTATGAAATTATTCATTTGCTAATCGTTCCTGTTCCATTTTCTCCGCCAATCGTTTTTCAATAATGGGGACAATTAATGTTTTGCGGGGATTTTGTTTTACAAACGGATACAATTCCAAATCGTGTTTCATGCGGTCGTTTTTGTTGGGATATTTGTTGGTGCCCAACAAGGTTTCCTTTCCGCTGTTGAATAATTCCTGTTCTTTTTGAGCGCTTTCTGCAATTTTTCTTTGGATAGTTCCTTCGATTAATTGGGTAATGAATCCTCCTTTTTCTTCAATGTCTTTAAACAATAACAGGGCTTTTTCGGCTAGTTGTTCGGTAAGACTTTCAATGTAATAGGTTCCGTCGGCAGGATTATTTACCGCATCGAAATAGCTTTCTTTTTTTAAAATCAACAGTTGATTTCTGGAAATTCTATCGCCAAATTCATTGTCTTTGTGGTACAAATTGTCATACGCCAAATTAGAAATCGCATTGGCACCACCCAAAATGGCACTCATGCATTCCGTTGTAGTTCGAAGCATATTGACATTGTAATCGTATAAAGTTTTGTTGCGTTTGGTTGGCGTTGCGATGATATGGCAATCAAAATTGTGATGGTATTCTTTGGCTAAAGTGGCAAACAATAGACTCAAAGCGCGCAGTTTTGCAATTTCGAAAAAGTAATTGGTTCCAATCGAAACCTCGATGGTTATAGGATGTTCTATTGATAAATTACGATTAAAATATTCATTGACATGAGCTAAAGTATACGCTAATTGTTGCACCATATTGGCTCCAGCATTTTGATAAATTCCTGATTGGATATTTATAAAAGGAACTATAGGCATTTCATTGTCAGGGACTTCAGCTGATGGTGCAAATCCTTTTACTTCTTCTAACCCTCCAAAATCGGTCTCTAAATTAGAAAACCAATTGCCCTCTTTCACTAATTGACCTATTGGATCTACTTGAATTATGAATTTGGAATTATCATTTCTGTAGGCATAATTCATAATAGCAAGCTGCATATAATCGATGTCCAAAAATGGAAGATTAAAATAATAAACCGTATTTTCTATCGGAAGTCCTTGCATTAATTCTTCGATGGAAACATCCTTATTTTCAATCGTAAATCGGATGCTCTCTGCGCCACGATTTAACGTATCTAAAGCACGTTCGTTTGATTTTTTAACATCGTGAACGAAGATATTTTGTAAAATAGAAAACGGATGTTCGGGCGTTTTTATATTGAGTTTGGCGCGCGCTTCATCACTGTGGTAAAAGGGTTTTACTTTAATGCCTTCTGGACTTTCCCAAACTAAAGTTTCATTGTAATCGGCGCCTTTTAGTTCGTATTGAATTTGTTGTTTCCATTGTTTGGAAGACACAGGTTCGAACTCTTTGAATAATGAATCGTCCATTTTGTAATGATTTTATAAAGATTTTGACTTTTCATCTGGTATACTATCATCTTCAAACTCGATGATATAAATATCTTCGCTATCTTTTTTCATGAAGTATTTTTCGCGCGCGTATTTTTCTATCTGATCTGAGTTTTTAAGATTTTTGATATTTTCCTGGTCTTTTCTAATTTCGTCTTGATAGTACTTTTTATTGTCCTCCAGTTCATCCAATTGTTTGTCCAAAACACGGTGTTCTAAATAGGAATAATTGTCTAAAAAAAGCATCCAAATAGTAAAAAAAGCTAACACGATAACGTATCTATTGCCTAGAATTTTTAGGATAGGATAGCTTTCGGATAGTTTTTTAAAATTACTCATAGGTTACTTTATTTTGTAAATTTATGTAATTCTTTGATTAATTACCGCACGAACCACGTCAATTGCAACAGTGTTGTATTTATCGTTTGGAATGATAATATCAGCATAGGCTTTAGTTGGTTCAATAAACTGTTGGTGCATTGGTTTTAAAGTAGTTTGATATCGGTTAAGCACTTCTTCCATATCACGACCGCGTTCGGCAATGTCTCTTTTTAATCTTCGAATTAATCGCTCATCAGAATCGGCATGAACAAAAACTTTTACATCAAACAAATCGCGTAATTCGGGATTGGCTAAGATTAGAATTCCTTCAACAATCATTACTTTCCGAGGATGTGTTTTGATGGTATCATCGGTTCTATTGTGTGTAACAAAGGAATAAACAGGTTGTTCAATGGTTTTGCCGTCTTTCAAATCTTTCAAATGTTGAACTAAAAGTTCAAAGTCGATAGCACGAGGATGATCAAAATTAATTAAAGATCTTTCCTCAAAACTTAGGTTGTGGTTTTCCTTGTAGTACGAGTCTTGTGAAATAATACCCACTTCGGTTTGTGGTAATTCATTCATGATTTGATGTACAACGGTTGTTTTGCCGCTACCTGTTCCACCTGCAATTCCAATAATGAGCATAAATAGATGTATTTTTTTGGTTGGAACAAAAATAGGAATTTTATTGAGAGTGAATTTTATTTTTTTTGGAAATGTTATAAATGAAAAGACTTTTGTTTGGGTGGCAGGATTACTTCGTGATCCTGATTTTGGGCTCTATCACCAATAAATCCTATTGCGTTTGTCAACTCAATTATTACAACATTTTTACACTGAGCCTGCAGAAGTGCTTTAAACAGTTATTGAAAGCAGGATTACTTCGTGATCCTGAGTTTGGGCTCTATTACCGATAAATCCTATTGCGTTTGTCAACGCAATTATTTTTTTCCAATAAAAAATCCCTTCTGTTTTCACAGAAGGGATTTATCGGTCGGGGTGGCAGGATTCGAACCTGCGGCCTCCTGCTCCCAAAGCAGGCGCGATAACCGAGCTACGCTACACCCCGAAAGCGATTGCAAATATAACATTATATTTTATTATATAAAATTAATTGAAAGAATAACTCGGATTTATAAGTGAATAGTTTTTTCTAATTTTTTCTCAAGTTATTTTTCACTTAAAAGTTTACCTTTGGCCCAAATTAAAAATAATCTTATTTCAGAATATATGTCTAATACAATTGAAAAAGTAAAATGCTTAATTATAGGCTCCGGACCTGCCGGATATACCGCTGCAATTTATGCCGCTAGAGCGAATATGAATCCTGTTTTATATCAAGGAACTCAACCTGGGGGACAATTAACGACAACGAATGAAGTTGAAAATTGGCCAGGGAATCCAGAAGGAATAACGGGTCCAGAAATGATGGTGCAAATACAAGAGCAAGCACAACGATTTGGAACCGATGTACGTGATGGTTGGGCAACTAAAGTTGATTTTTCAGGTTCCGTGCATAAAGTATGGATAAATGATACTAAAGAAATTCATGCTGAAACAGTCATTATTTCAACAGGCGCAACAGCCAAATATTTAGGAATTCCTTCTGAACAACATTATTTGCAAACGGGTGGTGGCGTTTCTGCTTGTGCGGTTTGCGATGGTTTTTTCTATAGAAATCAGGAAGTGGTGATTGTAGGTGCTGGAGATTCGGCTTGTGAAGAAGCCCATTATTTATCCAAACTTTGTAAAAAAGTGACGATGCTTGTTCGTAGCGAAAAATTCAGAGCTTCCAAAATCATGGAAGAGCGCGTTAAAAAAACAGAAAACATTACGATTTTGATGAATCATGATACGGTTGAAGTGCTTGGTGATGGTCAAGTGGTGACTTCGGTAACGGCTAAAAATAAAACTACGGGTGACATTTTTGGAATTCCTGCTACGGGATTTTTTGTAGCGATAGGACACAAACCCAACACCGATATTTTTGCGGACTATTTGACCCTTGATGAAACAGGTTATATTGTAAATATTCCAGGAACCTCTAAAACCAATGTGGCTGGAGTTTTTGTAGGAGGAGATGCTGCGGACCATGTGTACAGACAAGCGATAACGGCTGCTGGAACGGGATGTATGGCTGCTTTAGATGCCGAAAGGTATTTGGCTTCTTTGGAATAAGTAAAATTATTGATATAAAAATCCCGTCTTGTTTTATAACTTGACGGGATTTTTTTATTTAGAAGGTTTTTTAGTTAAAACCGCACTTTCGGTAAAGCGTTTTAAATCAATTTTAGGTTCGCCATATAACTGTATTTCTGATTTTCCAGAGGCATCGATGCTTACTTTAGTTGCGACCATAATTTTTGCAGTGGAATAACCTTCGGCTTTAATTTCGGCATTTTTAGCTATTAATTTTTCGCCATCTAAGGATGCGTTATTGTCTAAGGTTAAGTCGAGATCTATAATGTCGCCTTCAATGTCTCCTTTTGATTTTTGATAGAGGTCAAATTTCATAGATGTTGAAGAAATCAATGCTTTTAATTGAGCGCTTTTACTTAAGTCAATAGTTGTTTTTTCTGATTTTAGATTGAGTTCCACTCTTGATTTATCATTAGCCATTAAAGTGAACATTTTTGTTTTTGCATTCAAAAACAGTTTGGCATAATCATAGGTTTTAAAAGTAATGTTATCTAAAGTGATATCCGACAAAGCTGTTATATTCGTTTCGTTTTTGGCAATTAACATTTTAAATTCGTCGGTATAAGTTACACGAACACTAAGTTTTTTAGAACTTGTGATGTCTCTTGAGGTTGATAATTTTAGTGTATTTCCAGCCGATTTATATTCTACATATTCAATTAGATTGTCATCGGCTTCAATTTCGATGGCACATTCATTTCCTTTTACTAAAAAGATTTCCAAGTTGTCTTCAACTTCTAAATTTTGAAAATTTTCTACTTCTTTTTGTTCCATCTTTACGATTTTGGAACCTTTTACTTTTTCTTTCTTTTGGGCGAAAGCAAGAAAAGAGCATAAAATGAAAGTAAGTGTAATTATTTTTTTCATAAAATGGTCATATAGGTTTTGTCAACAATATAAAAAAAAACATCCCAATTGGCATTGGGATGCTT
>Ga0114966_10002530_pt1 | contig 16292 bp, 12 predicted proteins | sample M_130207_XF_Meta_FD_87029 | JGI IMG/M metagenome (GOLD analysis project Ga0114966, IMG submission 87029) | Freshwater microbial communities from Lake Montjoie, Canada to study carbon cycling - M_130207_XF_MetaG | ecosystem: Environmental > Aquatic > Freshwater > Lake | place: Lake Montjoie...
CCAAATATGGGTGAATGTTGGGGGGAAGGAACAGCTACTTTTATGATTCTTGGTAATATATGTACGAGAAGTTGTCAATTTTGTGCAGTAGCCACTGGTCGACCTAAAGCAGTGGAATGGGACGAACCTCAAAGAGTTGCGGAAGCAATTTTATTGATGAAAGTAAAACATGCAGTTTTAACCAGTGTTGATAGAGATGAATTATCTGATGGAGGCTCCATTATTTGGTACAATACCATTAAAGCCATAAAAACATTAACCCCCGAGACTACTTTGGAAACTTTAATTCCAGATTTTAGAGGCATTGCAGATCAAATTCAAAGAATCATAGATGCGGCACCCGAAGTGGTAAGTCATAATATGGAAACAGTAGAACGCATTACTCAAAAAGTACGTGTTCAAGCTAAATACAGAAGAAGTTTACAGGTATTAGAAACCTTAAAGAAGGGTGGAATGCGCACCAAAACGGGTATCATGTTAGGTATAGGAGAACAAAAAGAAGAAGTCATTCAAACCATGAAAGAAATAGTTGGCGTGGGTTGTGATGTCTTAACTCTGGGTCAATATTTACAGCCTACTAAAAAACATTTAGCTGTACAGCGTTTTGTTCATCCGGATGAATTTGCGGAGCTAAGACAAATAGGGTATGAATTGGGTTTTGATTATGTAGAAAGTGGACCACTTGTAAGGTCGTCTTACCACTCTGAGAAGCATGTAATTGCTGGATGGGGTAGGAATAAGTGGTTAGAAGAAACTACTTAATTACTCCCACATTAGTGCACTCGCTCCTAAAATAGCAGCATCAGATTCTTTTAAATGACTCACTAAAATTTTCACTTTATTTTCGAATATTTCTATAACGTTGTCTTCTAAATGTTCACGCGTTGGTTTTAAAATTAAATCACCCGCCTTGGTGAGTCCTCCAAATAAAATAATGGCTTCTGGACTGGAGAACATGACAAAGTTGGCCAAAGCCATACCTAAAATTTTACCAGTGTAATCAAAAACTTCTTTAGCAATTTCATCTCCCTTGGTGGCAGCTTCAAATACAATTTTAGAATTTAATTCACTAGGAGCAACGCCTCTTAATAAACTTGGTCGATCAGATTTTTCTAAAATTTCTATAGCGGTCAAAGTAACTCCAGTAGCAGACGCATAACTTTCTAAGGAACCTCTTTTACCTGTTCCAGGATGTAATCTTCCATCAGGGATAATAATGGTATGGCCTAATTCACCTGCAAACCCATCGTGTCCATAAATTAATTGTCCATTGGCTACGATACCACTTCCTACACCAGTACCTAATGTAATCATGATAAAATCTTTCATTCCTTGCGCTGCACCATATTTCATTTCGCCCACCGCAGCTGCATTGGCATCATTGGTTAATTTAACGGGTAATTTGGTTTTATCCTGAATCATCTTAGCCAATGGGATAATACCTTTCCAAGGAAGATTAGGCGCATACTCTATAGTTCCTGTATAAATATTCCCATTGGGTGCCCCCACACCAATTCCTTTAATGCGTCCAACTCCGCCCACTTTGTCTATTAGCTCCATCAATTTTTCATCCAATTCGTCAATGAAACTGTGTACTTGCGCATGTTTTTTGGTTGATATTTCGCTAGAAAATAAAACATTTCCAACACTATCAACTATGCCAAACTTAGTTCCTGTCCCACCTATATCAACACCCACTACAAAAGAATCCATTTTATTTTTTATTAAATTATTTAATTAATGATTACTATTTACTTGCGCATCAAAGTCAAGACCTTGTTTTTGTAATACACTTTTTAATTTTAATGCCAGTAAAGCAACAATTCCAAAACAAGCAGCTGCTATAAAATAAGATTGATGCATTCCAATATTTATATTATCTCCAAGGGCGCCTTGTAAAGGGGGGATAATCGCTCCACCTAAAATCATCATGATTAAAAATGCAGATCCTTGACTGGTATATTTACCTAAACCACCTAAGCCCAAAGAAAAAATACATGGCCACATGACCGAACAAGCCAATCCGCCAGCCATAAAGGCATATACAGAAGTTATACCCGAAGTGAAAACACCTATTAACATAGCAATACCTGCAAATACAGAAACTGCTACTAAAGTTTTAACTGGTTTTTCTTGCCCATAAAAAAATACAGCTAATGCAATAACAATCCAAATAGCATATCCATATAAATCTGAAGTATCATTACCGTAAATTTTACTTACGCCTAATACTACGGCAAAAGCAATAAATGGAACTACCACCATCATTAACTTTTTCATATTCCCTTTCAAATTAAATACGCTCACGGCACCAGTCCAACGACCAATCATCATACTACCCCAATACAAGGATATATATTTTGAAATTTTACTTTCATCCAAACCTAATTCAGTGATGTATCCAGGTGTCTTTAATAGTGCACCAAAGTTATTATCAATAGTCACTTCGACACCTACATAAATAAAAATAGCCAGCATGCCATAAATTAGTTGTTGATATTTCATGGCGCCCCAACCAGCATCATTTTTAATGGCACTTTTATTTGAATAAAATAAAATCACTACTACCGAAACTAAGGTCATAAGGAGTAATGTTAATTTAGGCACATTAGTAAGTTGTCCTACTATTATAATCGCGCCAATTAAAAAGGTCATTATTAAAAGCGAGCCCGCTGCTTTATTAGCTATTTCAAATTTTTCATCATTTTTCCCGTCGGGTAATTTTTTGGAGAAACTAAAAAATATAGCCACTGCAGCAAATACACCCGCTACAATTAAATAAAGTAAATTGATATTGGTAACAGTTACAACACTATTTTTACTATCGGGACTTCCAAATAAGAAAAAACTTACTATTAAGGGGCCAATGGTGGTACCAATACTATTTAAGCTTCCTCCTAAATTTAAACGATGTGAACCAGTTGCAGGATCACCTAGTAATATAGCAAATGGTTGTGCCGCCGTTTGTTGTAAAGAAAATCCAAGTGCCACTACAAAAAAAGCTGCTAAAATAGCAGGAAATGAATTGGCATTGGCAGCAAGAATAATCAATAAAGCGCCTACCACTGAAATCGATAAACCATAGATGATCCCTTTTTTATACCCGATTTTATTTAAAATATCATAGCCAATAAGGTTGGAGCATAAGAATAAAATTAAAGAGCCAATAAAGTAGGCGCCATAAAATGCAGATCCAATTAATTGAGATTCAAATTGGCTTAAATTAAAATGAGTCTTGCAAAAAGGGATAAAAATACTATTAGAAGCAGCTATAAAACCCCAAAAGAAGAAAACAAGTACAAGTGTACTTAAAGCTCCAGTATTGGTCGGTTGTTTGGTTTGACTCATAACATTTGTTAGTTTAATCGAAATTCATATAAATTAATGATTTATTCGAATACGTAAAATACTTAAAATTACAATTCAATGTATAAAAATGGCTTATAATCTATCTACAATAAATTGTAATTAAGTGCACAAAAACAAGGAGTTTTAAAGACAATGAAGTAAATTGAAACAAAATAATTGTTCCATGGTTATTGTTCATGTAAGTGCAGAATGTTACCCTATGGCTAAGGCAGGTGGTTTAGGAGATGTAGTAGGTGCTTTACCAAAATATCAGGCTAAAAGAGGGGATGATGCAATGGTGGTGATGCCGATGTACCAAACTCCATTTTTACAGCAAAATAATTGGGAAGTGCATTTTAAAGGGAACACTAATTTAGGTGATTGGTTTTTTGATTATACCATAATCAAAGAAAGTACAGGAAAATTAGGTTTCAATTTATATTTAGTAGATATCCATGGTTTGTTAGATAGGCCAAAAATTTATGGTTATCCAGATGATACAGACCGTTTTATTGGTTTTCAAGTGGCAGTAGTAAATTGGTTGTCTCATTGGGAATCCTTTCCAGACATAGTTCATTGTCATGATCATCAAGCAGGATTAATCCCTTTTATGATGAAGTATTGTTTTGATTATCAAAAATTACAATTTGTAAAAACAGTGGTAAGTATTCACAATGCACAATATCAAGGAGCCATGGGTTGGGAAAAGAGTTTACTTATTCCAAGGTGGGATACTTGGAAAAATGGGCTGCTGGAATGGAATAATAGTATCAACTCTTTAGCTACTGCAGTAAAATGTGCCGATAAAGTGACCACTGTAAGCCATAGTTATATGCAACAACTCAAATTTCAATCCAATGGGTTGGAGGCTTTATTTGAATATGAACAAGGAAAGTGTGTGGGTATTTTAAATGGGATTGATACAGAAGTTTGGAATCCTGCAACTGATCCAATGGTTGCCTGCCATTATACGGCAACGAATGTATTAGTAGAAAAGAAAAAAAATAAAAATGCATTTTGTGCGAGATATAATTTAAATCCTTCTAAGCCTTTAATTGTTTTTATAGGAAGGCTCGTGGGTGAAAAAGCTGCAGATGTATTACCTGGAGCTATACAACATGCTATGGATAAAACAAATTGTGGGGCTAATTTTTTTATCATAGGTGCTGGAGATACTGCTACCGAATCAGCTTTAAATTATTTAGTGCAATTGTATCCTGGTGATTATAATACTTTTATTGGGTATGATGAGAAAGTAGGTCACGAAGCCTATGCTAGTGCCGATTTTTTATTAATGCCTAGTAGAGTAGAACCATGTGGACTGAATCAACTGTATGCTTTGCGCTATGGAACTATCCCAATAGTAAGGGATACGGGCGGATTACATGATACCGTGGTGGACATGGGTGACCCGGATGGATTTGGCATTAAATTTTTACATGCCACCGAAGAAGATATTGTTTATTCAATTGAGCGAGCTATCGAAGTGTATCAGGATAAAAAACAAATGAATAAAATGATACAATATGCTATGCATATTGATCATAGTTGGGAATCGGTAGTGGAGGAATATAAAAAAGTATACCAATCAATTTTATAATTTTAATAATTAGTGTATGGCAGTTTATGCAAAAGAAACAGTTTCAATTATTTTAGGTGGTGGCGCTGGTTCAAGATTGTATCCTTTAACAGCCAGTCGGTCAAAACCTGCTGTGCCCATTGCAGGTAAATATCGGTTAGTGGATATTCCTATTAGCAATTGTATTAATAGCAATTTGAATAGAATATTTGTGTTAACTCAATTTAATTCTGCTTCCTTAAACCAACATATTAAAAACACCTATCATTTTAGTGCTTTTAGTTCTGGCTTTGTAGATATTTTAGCTGCAGAACAAACTCCTGATAATCCAGGATGGTTTCAGGGTACTGCTGATGCGGTAAGACAGTCTTTAAGGCATTTGGCAAAAATGGATTTTGACTATGTACTCATATTAAGTGGGGATCAATTGTATCAAATGGATTTTAGTAAAATGATAGATGCGCATAAGCAAAGTGGTGCAGCGCTTACCATTGCTACTATTCCAGTAGGAGAAAGAGAAGCTCCTGAATTTGGTATACTTAAAGCGAATAATGAAAATGTAATTACTTCTTTTGTTGAAAAGCCTAAGAAAGAAATTTTAAAAGATTGGATAAGTGATACTGGAAAAGAGATGCAAGATCAGGGAAGAAACTATTTGGCTTCCATGGGAATTTATGTATTCAACAAAGAAATTTTGTATCAATTTTTAAATGAAGTACACGCTACGGCTACTGATTTTGGAAAAGAAATTATTCCTGATTCAATTGCTCACTACAAGGTATTAAGTTATCAGTATGATGGCTATTGGACAGATATTGGAAACATCTACTCTTTTTTTGAAGCCAATATTGCATTAACCGAAGATGTTCCTTTGTTTAATTTATTTGATAGTACACAAACAGTCTATACTAGATCAAGAATGTTACCGCCCGCTAAAGTAAGTGGTACTATTATTAATAAGGTCATTATTGCCGAAGGGTCGATTATTTTAGCTAAAGAGGTTTCTAATTCGGTAGTAGGCATTCGTTCTAGAATAGGGAAAGACACGGTGATAAAAAATACCTATATCATGGGTTGTGATTATTATGAAACCATGGATCAAATCAATAAAAAAAATGCTAAAGGAGAGCCGATATTGGGTATTGGAGAGCGTTGCGTAATTGAAAATGCTATTGTTGATAAAAATTGTTCTATTGGAAATGATGTACAAATAATTGGAAGGGCGCATCTTGAAAAAATAGACCATCCATTGTATACCATTAAAGATGGAATTGTCGTTATTAAAAAAGGGGCTTTTATACCTAATGGTTTTATTATATAAATTATTAAAATAAACAAAATGAATACAGCCTATACTGGAGTAAAAGTCAAATTAAGTTTTTGGCAAATTTGGAATATGTGTTTCGGATTTTTTGGCATTCAATTTGGATGGAGTTTGCAAATGGGCAATATGAGTGCCATTTATGAATTCCTCGGCGCAACGCCAGAACAAATTCCTGGTTTGTGGTTAGCGGCACCTATGACTGGTTTATTGGTACAGCCCATTGTTGGGTATCTAAGTGACCGTACTTGGCATCCAAAATTAGGAAGAAGAAGACCCTTCTTTTTAGTGGGCGCAATTTTAAGTTCGGTATTATTATTTGTCATGCCCAATTCTGGAACTATGTGGATGGCAGCAGGTGTGTTATGGATATTAGATTCTAGTATTAATGTAACTATGGAACCCTTTAGAGCTTTTGTTGCTGATAATTTGGATGACAAACAACGTTCTTTAGGCTTTGCGATGCAAAGTATGTTTATAGGATTGGCTTCCTTTATTGCAGGTTATTTGCCACAGGTTTTAGTGAATTGGTTTCATGTATCCAGAGCAAAAACAAATGGGTCTATTCCTCAAAATATTTTAATGAGTTTTTATATAGGAGGGGCTGTTTTTTTAGTTTCCGTTTTGTTTACTGTTTTTAGAAGTAAAGAGTATCCACCTTCTGAAAATAAATCCAATCAAAATAGTGAAGATAAAAAAGGTATTACTCAAGAAATTTGGTACTCTATCGTGCACATGCCCATTCAAATGAAAAGATTAGCCTTGGTTAATTTTATCACTTGGCCTGGTTTATTTTTAATGTGGTTTTATTATAGTACTGGGGTAGCTAGTCAATTATTTCATGGAGACCCCATTGCCAGTAGTGATATCTATACTATGGGATTGGAACATGCCAATACCACTTCTGCCATTTTAAATTTAGTTACTTTTGGTTTCTCTTTTACACTGCCTTTTTTAGTGGGGAAAATTGGAAAAAAGATGACACATGTTGCCTGTTTACTCATTGGAGGCATGGGATTAATTTCGGTATACTATGTTCAACAACCTAATTTATTGTATGTAAGTATGGGCTTAGTAGGCATTGCCTGGGCTTCTATATTGTCTATGCCTTACTCGATGTTAGCTGGTTTTATCCCCGAACAAAAAATGGGCATTTACATGGGCATCTTTAATTTTTTTATTGTTCTCCCAGAAATTATCGCTTCAATATTTTTTGGAAAGATAATGTCTACCTATTTGCACAACGATCGTTTGATGGCAGTTCAAATAGGCGGCTGTTTATTGTTATTGGCTGGTGTAGTTTGCGCCATCATTATTAAAGAAGAGAAAAAATAAAACTATGATTTTTACTAAATTTTTTTGGAGAAATTTTAGCATCTGTGTTATGATAATGGGTGCATTTTCATACCAATTGGTAGCGCAAAATGTTGAATTGTATCCTTCGAATTGGTTTGTGCAAATGAAAGCAAATAAAGTACAAATTTTATGTAGAAGCACTGAAGCCAATTTTTCAAAAGCAACTATACAAACCAATTATCCTGGCATAAGTATTTCGGGGGTGCATCATTTTGAAAACAATCATTATCTAGCAGTGGATATAACTATTGCTTCCAGTGCCAAAGTAGGTAAAGTTAATTTTATCATTGAATCCAATGGGAAAAAAATAAATACCTCTTGGGCACTCTTGCCAAGAAGAGCAGGAAGAGGAACTTCCTTTGCTCAAGGGATTAATTCTGCAGATTTAATTTATTTTTTAATGCCTGACCGATTTAGTAATGGAGATCCTTCTAATGATCGGGTAGTAGGTTTAAAAGATCAATCTTTAAATAGAGATTCAATTTTTCTAAGACATGGGGGTGATTTAAAAGGGGTGAGCAATCATTTAAACTATTTCCAAAAATTAGGGGTAAGTACATTATGGATGACTCCTGTTATTGAAAATGACATGCCCAATAGAACAGAGCATGGTTATGCAGCTACCAATAATTATGCTATTGAAAAGCGATTAGGAGGCGATAAAGATTATTTAACATTGAGTGACAGTTTACATCAAAGGGGTATGAAATTGATTCAAGATATTGTTTATAATCATTTTGGTCGTTTTCATTTTTTAGTGCAAGATGCGCCTGCGAAAGATTGGCTTCATCAATGGCCTAAATATACACAAACCCATTATAGAGAACAGGCTATATTTGACCCGCATCATTCTAAAGTGGATGTACAAAAGATGATTAATGGTTGGTTTACCACCGAAATGCCGGATGTGAATCAAGAGAATAGTTTTGTTGAAAAATATTTAACGCAAAATGCAATTTGGTCGGTAGAAACTTTTGGTATTGATGCTTTTAGAATTGATACCTATAAGTATTGTAATGTGGAAGTAATGAATCGTTTAAATCAAGCTTTGATTGATGAATATCCGAAAATATTTTCATTTGGTGAATGTTGGGTAGATGGAGTAGTCACTCAAGCCTATTTTGTACGAAATAATTTAGACATTCCATTTAAAAGCAATTTACATGCCACTTCCGATTTTCATTTATTATTCTCTGGTATATTGCCTGCTTTAAATGAAAAAAATACATGGGGAGAAGGGGTTATCAAATTATATACCACTTTGAGTAATGATTATTTGTATAAAGAGCCTAATAATAATGTGATATTTTTAGACAATCATGATATGACCCGAATACATTCTTCTTTGGGAGAAAGCATTCCAAAAACAAAAATGGCCTATGCCTGGTTAATGACTTGTAGGGGTATTCCACAAATGTATTATGGTTCTGAAGTTTTAATGAAGGGTATTTCAAATCCAGATGGTTGGGTAAGATTAGATTTTCCAGGTGGATGGGCTGGAGATCAAAAAAATGCATTTACAGAGGATGGATTAAATAAGCAAGAGAAAGATTTTTTACATTATACCCAACTGTTGGGCACTTACCGAAAAGGCTCCAGCGCTTTAAAAACTGGTCAAATGATGCAATATTTACCCGAGGATGGCTTGTATGTTTATTTTAGATATGATAAAGGACAAACCATCATGTGTGTCATGAATACAGACAACAAAGAAAGAAAAGTAAATTTTGAGAAGTATAGTGAAAGAACAAATGGTTTTGAGGGTGGGAAAGATATTATTACTGGAAATAAATTAGGGAATCAATTTTTAATACCTTCCATGCAAATGATAGTGATAGAATTAACTAAATAAATATGCCTAAATACGAGGAAGTACATTTTGTCAATACCCAACAATCCGTTTGGAATTACTCATTATTGACAGACGAGGATGTCCGAAATTTTCAAAATGGGACTCACTATTCATTGTACCAATTTTTTGGAAACAAGCAAATAGAAGTAGCAGGTTTGAAGGGTACTTATTTTGCTGTTTGGGCACCCAATGCTACCGCTGTTTTTGTAATAGGAAATTTTAACCATTGGAATAATGACACCCATCCACTTAAGGTTAGGCAAGATAGTTCAGGTATTTGGGAAGGCTTTATTCCCGCCATCGAACAAGGCGAAGTGTATAAATATCATATACATGGTTATCAAGGAGTAAAGTTGGATAAAGGAGATCCTTTTGCCAATTATTGGGAATTAAGACCCTTAACTGCTTCTATTACTTGGGATACAGAATATGAATGGAAGGATGCAAAATGGTTGGAGCAAAGAAAAATTAATAACAGAACAGATCAGCCTTATTCGGTGTATGAAGTGCATTTAGCCAGTTGGATGCGCCCCGATAAAAATAATGAGAATACTTACAATTCTTATACGCAATTAATTAAATTATTGGTGCCCTATGTAAAAGAAATGGGTTTTACGCATGTCGAATTTATGCCCATCATGGAACATCCATTTGATGGAAGTTGGGGATATCAAGGGGTAGGATTTTTTGCACCCACTTCTCGTTTTGGTAATCCTCAAGAATTTGCAGCATTGGTAGAAGCCTTTCATGCGGCTGAAATTGGAGTCATTGTAGATTGGGTACCTTCTCATTTTCCTTATGATGCACATGGCTTATTTATGTTTGATGGGGCAAATACCTATGAGTATGCCGATATGCGTAAGGGCTATCATCCAGATTGGAATTCTTATATTTTTAATTATAAAAGAGGTGAAGTGAAATCTTTTTTAATAAGTAGTGCTCGCTTTTGGTGTGATCAATTTCATATTGATGGTTTAAGAGTGGATGCAGTAAGCTCTATGTTAAGATTGGATTATAGTAGAGAAGAAGGGCAATGGGAACCTAATGAATTTGGGGGCAATGGAAATATAGAAGCCATTGCTTTTATAAAAGATTTAAATGAAACTTTATACAGAGACTTCCCTTATATACAAACCATAGCAGAAGAAGCCTCTGATTGGCCAGGTATTAGCAAACCTACTTTTATGGATGGTCTTGGTTTTGGTATGAAATGGATGATGGGTTGGATGCATGATACCTTGGATTATTTTAAATTAGATCCTTTATTTAGGCCCTTTCATCAGGACAAATTTTCTTTTTCTATGATGTATTATTATGACGAACATTTTATGTTGCCATTGAGTCATGATGAAGTAGTACATGGTAAAAGTCCAATGATCTATAAAATGCCTGGAGATGATTGGCAAAAGTTTGCCAATTTAAGATTGTTGTATACTTATATGTTTACCCATCCTGGTTCAAAGCTATTGTTTATGGGAAATGAGTTTGCTGCCACCAAGGAATGGAATTATACCACAGAACTTCAATGGGACTTATTATCTATTCAAAGTCATGCTGGGATGAAATTATGTGTACAATCTTTGAATGAATTATACAAAGCCTATCCATCCTTGTATGAATACCAATTTGATCCCAAAGGATTTGAGTGGGTGGAGGTAAATAAAAGGGAGGAAGCGGTGATCGCTTTTAAAAGAAAAGGTAAAAATTCCGAGGAGGATATTTTAGTAGTGATGAATATGACACCTGAGCCTAGACATCTTTTCCCTATTCATGTGCATGGCAAAAAACAATGGAAAGAAATTTTTAACAGCGATGCCAAGAAATATTGGGGGGTAGGCGATTTGAACAATGCGTCCATACCTATGGAGCCGCAGGATGAAAAAGGGGATTGGAATATGCTATTATTAAATCTCCCAGCATTATCAGCTATCGTTTTAAAGTAACATAAGTTATTCTTTTTCAATGTTTTCATAGGGGTACACGAACATTTTTAGTCAAGTTTTCCACATTTAAGTTTATAGGAGCTTTGTTAACGATTAGGTAACAATAAGATGGGAACTTTGTATTGTAATCAAACCCATTAAAAACTTTAATGTATGAAAGCTACCAACAAAGCAATGTTGTATGAAGCGGTTTCAGAGTTTATACAATTGCACGCCTTCGATCATTTATTGGACAATGAGTTAGCACAGTTAAAAAGTTTGTTAAATGCCTGGACTTTATCCGAAGAGGTAAATGAAATGCAAGAGCTTTTAAACAAATTAATTCCTTTGTTAATCAAAGTAAATTTCTTTGTAGAATCTATTTCTCCTGCTGCTATTCAATTATGGTTTTATGCTTTATCCTATAATGAAATACCTATCAGTGGTATGATGCAGGATTTAAGCAATACCAATGAATTGGTAAATTAGCATTTAAATATTTACATAAAGGAAAGGCCTCCCGGTTTAATGGGAGGCCTTTCCTTTATACTTTATTTTCCGCAAAAAGTAATAAGGGTTCAATATTAAAATAATCCTTTCTTCAAGGTAGTTTTTCCTTCACCAATTTTAAAACCATTGTGGTACACTTCAATTTTGTAATCTCCTTCAGCTAATGTTGTAGTTTGTTTGATATCATAACTTACACCTAACTCTTTATTTTGTTCATATTGAACAGAAATTTTATTGGCATAATCTCTATTACCATCTTCTCTGGTGTTGAATTTACCGCCTGTTGAAAATGCTATTCCATCAGGACCTGTAATACACACATAAAGCTCCTGAGTAGCAGAAGGGGTGATTTTATTTTTATCAATTTGGAAGGACAAGCGGAGGGTGTTGGCTCTTTTTGTATTATTTGTTTTCTTTTCAGTTCCATCTTCTTTAATTCTTAAAGATTGAATATTGAAAGAAGAAGCGTGCAATGTAGAACCTATGTCTTGTAATCTTTCTCTCTCTTTTTGAGTGGCTGTCAAATTGCTGTTTAAGGTAGTATTCGTAGTAGTTAATACTTCATTTTTTGCAGACAAATCCTTGTTTTCTGCTTGTGCTTTGGTTAAGTCGGCAAATAGGCCAGTTACTTTACCATTTAATTCTGCAATTAAAGTTTTTGCTTCAACTAATTCTTTATCTGTTGCGTCTTGCTTACGTAAGATATTACCAATATTAGTTTTTAATTTTTGAATTTGTGTAGATTTCTCCAATAGGTCACCTTGTAAGGTTGTGTTTTGTTGTGTTAAAGAATCCGCTTTCGCAGAAACTTCTATAAATTCAGATTGAATTTTTGATTTAGCACTATCAATGACAGCTACTTTGTTATCATAGGTGTTAATGATTTCAGTTTTGGAACTATTAAAATAAATCCAAGAACCAATAAGAGCAACTACTAAAATGCCAATAGTAATTTTATTGCTGTTGCTGGAGGTTTCATTACTCATAAAATGTGTTTTTTGTTGATAGGCAAGATACGCAAAATTTAACAAATTTCATATTTATAGCATCTAATAGTCTTTATACAATTGACTTTAAGACAATTAGTCACATTTTAGTATTTTTAGGAAGACTTATCTTTATCTTTGAACATGCCCACTTCTAAAATCATAGCCAATTGGAAAAATAATGTCTTCGATGCTGTTTATTGGCTAGAAGGAGAAGAGCCATTCTATATTGACCAAGTGGTGGAATATGCCGAAAAAAAATTATTACCCGAAGCAGAACAGGCATTTAATTTGACTATTTTTTACGGAAAAGATGCAGACTGGACAGAAATAATGAATGCTTGTAAGCGTTATCCAGTTTTTGCAGAAAAACAGGTGGTCATTATCAAGGAAGCACAACACATGAGTCAATTAGATAAATTATTGTCTTATATCGAACATCCGCTTCATTCAACCATTTTAATTGTTGCGCATAAAGATAAAAACGTTGATGGTCGATCCGTATTAGCGAAAGCCTTAAAAACAAAGGCCGTTGTGGTAAGTACAAAAAAAATGTATGATAGTAAGTTGCCAGAATGGGTTACAGGATGGGTGGGAGACAGGGGGTATCAAATTAGTCCCAAGGCAGTTCAAATTATTGTAGATCATATTGGAAACGATTTAAGTCGAATACAAAATGAATTGGAGAAGCTAATTGTCAATTTAGGAGATCGAAAAAAAATGACCGAAGATGATATTGAAAAATATATTGGAATTAGCAAAGAATACAATGCCTTCGAGTTTCAAGAAGCAGTAGCACAAAGAAACTTTGCTAAAGCCATTCGTATGATACAATATTTCGAATCTAATAATAAAGCGGCACCCATACAATTGATACTACCCACTTTGTATGCTTTTTTTAGTAAAATTTATGCCATTTATGGATTAGGCACCAGTGATGAAAAAAGAATTATGAGTGAAGTGGGGGTTAGTTTTTTTGCAGTAAAAATTTACTTGGCGGCACTTAGGCAATATTCCTATAAAAAAGTGGAACATATTTTATTATTGATTCATGAATACAACCTTAGAGTTTTGGGTATTCATGATGCAGACAATTCAGATGCCGATTTACTAAAAGAATTGGTGATTAAAATTATGGATACTTCTGTAAAATAGCAGTGGCTGCTATTTTGTCCTTGTTCAATTGTTCTTTTAAGGCGTCTAATCCATTAAATTTCACCTCCCCTCTTATAAAATCAAAAACTAGTACGGTTAAATTTTGTTCGTAAATGTCTTTATCGAAATTAAAAATATGCACTTCAATTACTTTTTTATGACCATCCACTGTAGGCCTCACGCCAATATTCATCATGCCTCCATATATAGTATGCTCGCAACAATCGCCCTTTACTTTTACTGCATATACGCCATCATTAGGAATTAATTTTTCTTCGTTGTTGATGTGTAAATTCGCTGTAGGAAATCCAATGGTTCTTCCCAATTGGTTGCCTCTTACTACAAACCCTTCAAAGGAATAGGGATGGCCCAATAGTTCATTGGCTTTTATTATATTTTTATCGACTAGGTAATTTCTGATATGGGTAGAACTTACAATTTCATTATTAACCAATTGTTCATTGATTTGTTCCACATTAAAGTTCATGGTATTCCCTGCTTCTTTTAATAAGTCAAAATTTCCATTTCTACCATTGCCAAAACGATGGTCATAGCCAACGATAATCGTATGGGGATGAAAATGATCCAATAAAAAGTCTTTGATGTATTGTGATGCAGTTAAATTGGAGAATTGGTAATCAAAATTAACTACGACCAAATGGTCAATCCCACTTTGCTGTAATAAATCGATTCTATCTTCAAGGCTGGTCAGTTGTTTAATTTCGCCTGGAATAGAGGATATCACTTTTCTCGGATGTGGGTGAAATGTGACTATAATGGTTTCTCCATTTACTTCTTTGGCAATTTCCTGCATTCTTCTAATAATCTTTTGATGGCCAATATGCACGCCATCAAAGGCTCCTGTAGTCACAATGGCGTTCCTGAATGGGGGCAATTGTTTTATATCGTAGTGAATCTTCATTTAATACTGCTAAATATGGCACAAATGTAAAACAATTGTACCTTTGTAAGACAAACCAATTTAGATAAATGTCATTGTATGCTCAACGCGGCGTTTCCGCACAAAAAGAAGAAGTTCACGCAGCTATCCAACATTTAGATCAGGGCTTATATCCCAATGCATTTTGTAAACTATATGCCGATTTTTTAGGGAAAGACGCCAATTATATTAATATAATGCATGCGGATGGGGCAGGTACCAAAAGTATATTGGCTTATTTATATTGGAAAGAAACCGGAGATGCCAGTATTTGGAAAGGCATTGCCCAAGATGCAATTGCTATGAATTTAGACGATTTACTTTGTGTGGGTATCTATGATCAAATACTATTTTCTTCTACCATAGATCGAAATAAGTTATTAATTCATGGAACTATTTTACAAGAAGTAATTCAAGGCACTCAAATTTTTTTTAATGACTTAAAAACTTTTGGTATTAATATTGAATTTTTAGGTGGGGAGACCGCAGATGTTGGAGATGTGGTGAGAACCATTGCGGTAAACGGTACGATGACGGCAAGATGGCCTAAATCTAAATTAATCACCAATGATTTAATTGCTCCCGGACAGGTGATTGTTGGTTTTTCTAGTTCTGGTCAAGCTACCTATGAACATGCTTATAATAGTGGTTTAGGTAGTAATGGGTTAACCAGTGCAAGACATGATGTATTGCATCATTCCTATGCGGCTAAATATCCAGAAACTTTTGAGCCTACCTTAAAGGAGGAAGTAGTTTATTTAGGAAAAAATAAAATGACTGATACACTGGACATTGAAGGATTTGGAAGTATAAGTATTGGAAAATTATTATTAAGCCCTACAAGAACTTATGCGCCACTAGTGAAAGAAATATTAACACATCATTTTGACTCGGTGAAAGGCATGATACATTGTAGTGGAGGCGGGCAAACCAAGTGTATGAAGTATTTGCCTGGTCCTATGCGTTTAGTAAAAGATAATTTTTTACCTATTCCACCCATATTTAAATTGATTCAAGAAAATTCAGGAGCCAATACGAAAGAAATGTACCAAGTATTTAATATGGGGCATCGTTTAGAAATTTTCACTGACGAGAAATCTGCCCGTGAATTAATTAGTTTGGCTAAAACTTTTAATATTGAAGCGCAAGTCATTGGTAAGGTAGAAGCTGCTGATCATAAAGAACTGGTTTTGTCTGGAAGTTTTGGGAAAGAAACTTTCACTTATTAAATTTGACATTATTTAAATAAATTTACCCATGAGCGAAGTAGTTATACAATTAGATCAAGTTAATATATACCAAAGTGGTAATCTTATTTTACAG
>Ga0114966_10002532_pt1 | contig 16285 bp, 5 predicted proteins | sample M_130207_XF_Meta_FD_87029 | JGI IMG/M metagenome (GOLD analysis project Ga0114966, IMG submission 87029) | Freshwater microbial communities from Lake Montjoie, Canada to study carbon cycling - M_130207_XF_MetaG | ecosystem: Environmental > Aquatic > Freshwater > Lake | place: Lake Montjoie...
GACTACACGTAGCAAGACGGCTACTGCCTAAGACATACACACACAAGGAGAAAATTATGTCAACATTGAAAGCACCTGAAGTAAAATTCAACAAGAACGGATATGAAATCCGTACAGACATTCTAGACATGGCCAAAGGACTAGTTAGTGAAGAATATCACTCTAAGTTCCGCGGATGGGAAATGTCAGTTGCTAAAGACGAAAAGACTGGCCAAGTAGTTACCCGGATAGACATGCCAGAGTTTCCAGGACTAGATAAAGTTCTAGAAACAGCAGAAAAGATGTATAGCTTTGTTAACGCAGGCGTTGCATCTAAAAAATAATATTATAATTAATAATATGTAGGACGTAGTCCTGGAGCCCCGGCATTAGATCGGGGCTTTTTTACGACTATAATTTATTTTTAAAGTTGTTCAACATAGCAACATATAATCTACATTCTCTTTCAAGATATATAAATTCTCTATTTGGTATTGTATTTGCTGTTACATTATTAGGTGTTGAAAATTCTAGATTTTTAATATAATAATTTTGATTAAATTTAGCCAGCATTGTATCCCATAACCAACTATCACCGTGATAAATGTCTAACCCTGCAGGAATATTAATCCAATCTTGCTTTCTAATAAACATTAGACAACCAATATCAAATATGTTAGTTGATCCGTCATAATATACTAGATCAATAGGTTCAGTCGAATCTGCTGATAATTTAGAATGTGATTGTGAATATACTATATATTTTCCTGCACTTAATTTATTACTTAAAAAATTAAATATTGATAGATTAAAATCAATATCATCATTCATAATACATACATTTGAATATTCGCTCATACCTGCTCCAAAATTCCAAGCAGGATTTACAAATATGTTTAATTTAAAATTATGTAATTTAATTTTTGGATGATTTAATACACTGGCATTGGGTGTGGCATTCATATCATTATTAATAATAATAATTTCTCCCACTAATTCATGCTGTACTAATTTATCTAATAAAGCAGTAAATGGCCCATACTTCCACATTGTAGGTACTACTATTGAAAATTTATTATCTTCGTACAAAGTGATAATCTCCGTCAGGTCCTTTATCGCAGAACATACCCATACAATCAAATCCTATATTACTCATGTATGCTATTACTTCATTATGTAAAGGGGCACCTCTGTTATATTCTATCATTTGTAATCCTAAAATTACATGTTTGGCAGTTTTTAAAGTTTCTTCAGCACCTTTGAGTACGTCTAATTCAGATCCTTGTACATCTATTTTAATTAGATCAGGTAATGGTAGTTGTTTAGCAATAACCGCATTATCTAATGTAGTTGATTTAAGTATACGTTTATGTGATTCATTATATAATACAGCAGCAGCTGGATTTATATCGGAATTTTCTACATAATAGCTGTTGCCGCCCGGATCAAAATCGTTTTGATAAAATTCAATTTCTCTATTATCAGTGTTACTGAGTAATCCTATATTATATTTCATATCTGCTTCTTGATATAAAAATTCTGCAGAATCCATAGCTTCAAATGCAACAAAATCAGCATCTGCCCAAACTTTTTTTGCAGCCTTGGTCCAATGTAATACACATGCACCTACATCATATACAACGATGGGATTGTAATTGTATTGATCTCTAATTTTTATTAGATATTCAGTGTGTGAAGTCGGTAATGTTCCGCTATTTCCTATAAAACGTAATCTATCTGCTATGCTATTAAATGTACCACTAGCCGAATCTGGCAATGCAGGTATACTATTATCAATTTGATATGTGAAACTACCGATATGTCTACATTGTATAGTAGTATCTACCCATATGCGGAATCCATTAGATCTTGCTTTGGTGCAAAAATCATTATCTTCAGAAATTGTATTTGCATGATCGATGGCAGAATGATATTTAAATTGCGGATATCCAACTTTTCTAAATACTTCTGCTTTAACTAACACACATCCAAATCCGCAGCCTGCAATTTCAACTAGGCCTCGCCCTTTAATTTTTTCATACGGGATATTTGTAACACCACCACGATTATTGTGTTCATATAATTCTAATACATGAATGCCTGGGCGCCGCTGTATGTACATTCCTGATACAACATCTTTGTCATGTGCTAATAATTTCTTAAGAACATCTCTTTCAAATGCAATATCACTATCAATGGATAACAAATAATCAAATCCATTAACTACCCAGTCAGCAATTAAGTTACGTACTTGATCAATATTATAACCAAAGAAATATTGGAAATCAACAGTGTATCCGTCCGGAACATCTAAATCGTATATAGATTTAAATGTATCTACTTCAATATTTCTAGCAGTAGGTATACCAATTAAAATTCTTTTCTTTATTTTTACCGGTAATGGAGCAATGACTGGTACAGGTAATTCTTTAGCAATTTCCTGCATTTCTAATTTAACTGCTTGATATACATGGGTTTCTTTTTCCAACATGCCGCCGGTGATAGAGACATCTGAAGTAGTTGCAGCAAATTGACTATAGAAATCCATATTTGTAATAATATAATTTGTTTTACCTCTTTTTAACTGAAGATCAAATATAAAATTATCACCGTAATAAATGTCTAAGCCAGCAGGTATAGGAACCCAACTCTTTTTATTGATAAACATCAAACATCCGAACCCATACGTATGCTCACCGGTCCACGGAATAATATCAATAGTTTTTGTAGTAATAGGAGGCTGAGTAAAATCTGGTTCGCCTGGACATAGTCCAAATACACCATTGTCTTCATTTAACATATTTTGTAGTTTATCGAATACATCAGTGTCAAATACTACATCATCATTAACAATACATAACTTATCATTCTTACTAGTTTCAACTCCTATATTCCATGCTGGATTAACAAATATATTTGTGCCAAAATCTAACATTCTAATCTTAGGATGATCTAATCCTGTATCAGGTGTTTTAGAATTATCATTGTTAATAATAATAATTTCATTTACAGATTTATGTTCGCATAACTTGCCCAAAAATTCAACAAACTGATCTGCTACTCTCCACATAGTAGGAACAATTACAGAATACTTAGTAGTTTTAGTCTTGTTGACAATATCATTAGCGGTGCGTGTCTGCTCAGCACTATTGACTTTATAATCGTTTAATGGATTTATATCGTTGTAATTATAAACAATATCTTGTAAACATTTAATTTTGTCGGGATTTGCTGCTTCAATTAACGCATAGAATACACTACCATCTCCACCAGCTTTATACCATTCACCTTGACTATCTTGAAACATATTATTATCAATATCATTGATTAGATGTTTCTTAAAGGTACGGAAATGTGTATAAGGTAAAATCCAATTAAAGTGATGATTACGATAATTTCCAGACTGTTTAACTTTTTCAGGATATGGTTGACTAATTAAAGGAATATTATCAACCATGCTCCAGCAACTACCATATGTAAATTCTGTTTCAGAATCATATATAGTATTGTAATAGGATAGTACTGTATTATCATTAATTAAACTATCATCGCCGTCAAGCAACATTACGATAGCGTCATCATTTAATTTACGTATAGTATCAACTTGATTTTTAACAGCACCTTGATTAGTTACATTTTTAATTAGTATAAATTTATCTTGTATCTCAGGAGGTAATTTACTAATAACATATTCTATTACTTCAGAAGAGTTATCTGTCGAGCAATCATCGATTAGTATATGACGATAATTGTTGTAATCTTGTGTTGCTACACTATTGATACATTTTTCAATGTAATGAGCACAATTATAGAATGGACTAATAATTACAAATTCTTGTTCAACATTAGATTTATAACTTTCAAGTTCAATTTCATTATGGAATCTACGTTTCCATATTTTATTAACTTTATGATTAATTTTACTAGCTTCTCTATATTCCTCAGCTGAGAGATAATTTCCTGTCTTTTTAAAGAAATGTTGTTTCCATTGTAATGCTACACTATCCCAACCTGCTATATCTTTAATAATATTGCAATAATACTGTTTTTGTTGATGTAAATATTTGTTATGATATGCTGCTAATGTTGCATTGACAAAATGTTCAACTTGAGCTTGCGAATTAATAGTAGGAAATAAGCCGTTAGGTACTATAGCATAATCGATTAGATAACATGCACCATCTAATGCAATTTCTTCTAATGCTCCAAATCTGCAAGTAATTACAGGAGTATTATACATTAAACTTTCTAATGTACTAATTCCATATGTTTCAGGAAATGCCGCAGGATATATCATGAAATTAGATTCTGATAATATTTTTGCGATTTCGTATTGTGGGATAATCCCAGTAAATTCTATACCCTTGGCAGGATTGTTAACATCGTCTGCTAATTCACGCCATTTCTTTTCTTGTTCATCAGGTGCATCACCAGAACTAAATCTATAATAGCCTCCGATGATTTTTAATTTTGCCTGTGGTAATTGATGTTTGATTCTCGGCCAAATTTGCTCCACCAATGGAACCATACCCTTGGTAACAGATGCATTATATACAAATAAGTTTGGATCTTTTGCTTGTATATTAACTTCAGGGTTATAATTTCTAGCACCATTTCTAGTAATGAATAACTTACGTTTTAATACTTCAAAGTTTCGTTTCTTTCCATGGTCACAATTAGCTACATATGTTAAGTGAAAATCGCTGAGTGTGAAAATATCAGTGATACGATTTGCGTTGGCTAATTCTTCAATTAACAAATCTCCAAGACAAAATGTATCATGCATCCATAGCACACGCATCTTTGCTTTACTTAGGATACGATCATATAAATTCATATCCTTAAATGGCCACGCTCTATGGTCGCCTAATTTTTGGTAATCATTTGGATCTGTAAATGGTATTACTGTTCTAGAACTAATGACTATATCAAATATATGATCTTCTGCAAGATCCGTTAATGGGCGATATGTTACATCATCATACACACCAGCCTTTGCATGATCAATATTACAATTATTGAATATAGTAACATCAAATTCTAATTCAGCCAATTCTCGAGCCATTAAAGTAACAGCACTTTCACTGCCACCCAATCCTTGTTTATCCACAGTAGTACCATCAAACGGTATACCGATAATGTCTATTATAGCAATTTTCATACTATTAATTATACACTACGGGTACTGTATGTCAATGATATTGAATACGATATTATTTTAATTGTGGAGTAGTTAGTGGTGGAGTGAATGTATCTAAATATCGAGCAGTTTGAGAAATTCTCAAATCATCAATATATCCTTTAAATGATAAAGAGTTATATGATATTCCGATATATTTAAATGGTATCGTATAATTTGTAGTATTTGTAGTAGAACTAGTAACTGCTCCATTAATGTACATTGTTAGGTTAGATCCAGATCTAACAACTGCTACATGATTCCAATTATTAATTATTACAGTTCCAGTAGTAATAAATGTAGTATCATCTTTCCAGCCAATTTGACTACCTTCTGCAAGATTTACTCCTGTATAACCAAAATATGAAGACCCAGTAACACTGGTACTAGTGGTTCTAGAATCTAGTAATGCAGGTGCAGTGCCCGTATTATATAAACTAAGTGGATACATCCACATTTCTACTGTAAAATTACCTGATCCTACTGCTGTTAAATTTGTTGCAGTAGTTGTAGAAGTTGATCCAATTCCTAATCCATCACCATCCCCGTCAAAATATATGCTGGCATTATTATATTTGATTATTGAATTAGATATTGATATATCACCAATTGGATATAAATCATTTTGTGTAGTAGCATCAAATATTTTACTTTCAGAAAAATTAAGCAATAGACTAGTATCAGAATATTTAAATTCTATAAATCCACTAGAATTAAAAACATAAACTTTATAGCTATTAGTAGTATATACTCCGGTTGCATTTACAATAGGTGATGTAGCAAGGGTGTCTAGGTGCCATAATATTACTTTACCTGAGCCGCCGGCTCCACCGACAGTATTTCCATCGACTCCACCTGCACCACCGTTACCAGTATTAACTGTGCCTGCTGATAATCCACCCAGCGCACCGCCTGTGGCAAATGTTCCTGAATAAGTTGAACTATTAGCCACACTAACATATAAACCATCACCGCCATTGCCATGTTGATATCCAACACTGCCAGCACCACCACCACCACCACCTAATGTGTTTGTTAGAGACCCGTTAAATATACCATATACGCCACCGCCACGACCGGCATTTCCATATCCTGTACCGCTACCATTAATACCTAAAGTATTTTGTGTTGCAGCACCACCGTAGCTAGTTTGAGCATTAACATCGCTCTTACCACCACCGCCACTTCCACCATCTGCACCAAGTGCGCCGCCGCCGTAGCCGCCCCCTTTAGCTAATAAATTAGGAGGTATATTAAGTCCGAAAATTTGAGAATCTTGTCCATTATTACTGCCCGCTGCTCCGCCAGATCCTACAGTAATGTTTATTAATCCCATTGAGTCAGTAGCAGTAAAACTACCTACTGTTAATCCACCGGCACCACCCCCACCACCAGAAGTTTGAGAGCCGCCTGTTCCGCCTGCTCCGCCACCTGCGACTGCCATATAGTATATAGTAAAACCTGATGATTGTAATCTATTAGTTAATACTGGAGAAACAGGTAAATTATATGTTTTCTTTCTATCAACATATGTATCAGAGCTAAGGAAAGTATGTACGGTATATAATCCATATACATTAGTTGTTATATTTCCCCCAAATCCTCGAGGCTGTCCTAAATATCGTATAGCAACAACTCCTGATCCACCGGTACCACCTCCACCACCACCACCACCGGTATTAGTTCCGCCATTTTGAAAATTACCTCTAACGGCAAATGAACCTGCTCTAGTATAGTTAGAAAACATTAAATTGTCAGTAAATGTAATAACTCCAGTTGTTAAAAATGTATGTACGGTATATGTACCAGATGTTGATACAGTTCCACCAGTAGCAGCTTGAGTTCCAGGATATCGTATAACAACCGCACCTGATCCACCACCTGCGCCGAAGCCGGCGCCTGCACCACCACCAGTATTAGGAGCACCTGCTCCAGCACCACCGACATTTCTTCCACCAGTACCACCGGAACCCCAATTAAATCCACTTCCACCTCCACCACCACCAGCACCGCCTGCTGCACTTGATGCGCCAGCAGCACCCCCGCCTGAATAGTAATAACCATCCCAGGCTAATAAACCACTATATCCACCAGCCCCACCACCGTAATAATAACCAACAGTGCCACCGTCATATCCTTGTCTCGGAGCACTTACGAAAGTAGATCCGGGATATACACCTTTACCACCAGCGCCACCACCAGATCCACCATTTTGGGAACTTCCACCACCACCATACGAATAAATGTTTATACCACCACTACCAATAATAGAAGAAGGGCTTCCACTGCTTGGTGAGCGTGAGCCGCCACCGCCGCCACCGATTGTAACTGCAAAAGTGAGGCCAGTTATTGTGCTTATAAATGAACCTGTTAAAAAGCCGCCGCCACCACCACCACCATAAGGCAAATCAGTTGCACCACCACCACCAGCAACTACTATATAATCAAAAGATAAAGTTGCCCAACCAGTACCACCGCCACCAGCTCCGCCATCACCACCGATCATAACACCAGTATTATTATTTCCACCACCTCCACCGGCATACATTAATGATGAACCTGTAATAGTTGATGTATTGCCCGGGCCGCCATTCCATCCACTAGCCGGACCACCTGCACCGCCACCACCTCCAATTTGACCGTCAAATCCTTGAGGCGGACTTGTACTTGGAGTGTTTCCAGTACCACCACTACCACTACCACTGCCACCTGCGCCATACGAAACTGTATAACTCCCGCCGCCTGCAGATACTAAGTTTACTCCACCACCTATTATAGAAGAATCTTCACCTTTAAGGGCACCACCTGATCCTACAGTAATAGTGTATGTTGCAGCAGATTGTGTAGTAATGAATGATCCATATCTAAAGCCACCACCACCGCCACCAACTGATCCAGAACCACCACCGCCTGCTGCAACTATCAAATACTCTATAGTATTACCTAACGGTCCAGGAGTTGTAGTCTCGCGCTCTGATATGTTACCTTTTAAAATCTGTAAATTAGATAGATATCCTTTGTAATAATTACCACTTAAATATGATGATCTGCCTATGCTAAAATTATTAGTAACTAACGGAAAATCAGGAGATACAGCAGTATACAAACTGTTCACTACTGTACTAACAGTAACAGATGTACTAGTACTACCAGCATAATTACCATTAATATATAAACTTACAAGTGTATTATTTCTTACCAGTGCTATATGATTCCATGCTCTAAACTTTACTCTTAATGTTTCTAAATTAATACTTGTGAATGTAGTGGCAGTTCCTATACTAATAGTGCATAATCCAGAGGTAAGTAATGCTAAAGATATACCATCATTAGTAGCAGTAGTAGCTGTACCAAATGCTAAAGAATTAGATGTGCTATATCGACTATCAATAAAATATGCAGTACTTGCAATCGGCTCTGGATAAGACCAAAATTCTATATTAAAACTATTATTTTGAAAATTAACAGCATTAGGTGGTACTGATATAAAATCTGTACTACCATTAAAGTAAATACTTCCACCTAACACCAAGTTATTGTATGCTCCAGAATTTACAAAAGGTGAAAATCTACGTATAGCAGGGGTTCCATTTTGTGTAACAGTAACATTATAATTACTTTTATCAATAAGTAATCCACTTGCAGAAACTAGAAATGCAGTATTTGTGACCACAGGGAATGGTAATCTAGGTACAGTGGTCATACTGGTTCCATTTAAGAAACGAAGATTTGATATATAACCTTGGAAATAATTAGCACCATCATAACCAATATAAATGGTTTGAGTATTATTATATATTGTTGCAGTACTAGAAGTAGTTACCTGATTTCCACCATTTAACATACTTGTGTAAGTTGATCCAGATTTAGATATCGATACGTGATTCCAAGTGTTTAAATTAATTTGAGTAGATACTAGTTGTTTTTCAGAAATTAATCCAACCGAAGTAGTTATTGTATTTTGAGCAGATAATTTTATATTAAACGGACTTTTTTCAGCAGTAATTGATTTTGTAATAATAGTAGAAGTTGTTGAACTAGTTGCATAAAACCAACCTTCTACGGTAAAATCTGAAGAGATGTTTAACGAATCATTATGCTGTATAGTTAAGTAGTCAGTGGTGCCATTAAAATAGGTACTCCAATTTGTAGAATACGGATTAAATGATCCTTGTGCAAGCATATTGCCGTATCCTTGAACAGGATTTGCAGCTACGCTTGAGTCTTTTAAATATCTATTACCCCATTGCGGTCCAAATGTAATGGTGCCGCTACCATTAATAAAAGCATATATAGTGTAGCCATTTTGAAATGATATATTATATGCATTTGTACTGCCAATTGTGGCTATAGGTAATGATGATAAATGCCAGAAAAATGCAAGACCGGCACCACCGGCAAATCCAGCTCCTCCGCTGCCGCTACCGCCATCTCCTCCTATAGCACCGGCACCACCAGTACCGCCATATCCGCCGCCACCTATAGAAAAGGTTGATGAAAAAGTTGATGAGTTAGCTATATTGATATATTTGCCGGTGCCGCCTGCTCCAGCGCCACCAGCATTTCCAGCACCTCCGCCCTGAGCCACATATGCTCCAGCGCCACCAAGATATCCTGCATGACCATAATAATTAGGGCCATCATTTTGTGATAATGTTGAACTACCAGCAGTTCCTCCAGGACTACCACCACCACTTCCGCCGTTTGCTAATGCGCTACTAGAAGTATATGCTCCAGCATAGCTATAACTTTGTCCAGCACCACCGCCGGTAGCAGTAATTGTTTGTGCAGTATCGCCACCTAGTGGTTGTTTTCCTCGAATCGTGGATGATGTACCAGTGCTTGCAAAGCGGACAGCATCACTGGCTGCGCCGGCACCGCCAGCACCGATAGTAACAACTAATGTAGTACTTACTGTAGGAGAAAATGTATTTGTATAAAGACCGCCGGCGCCGCCACCTCCACCGACATAACCAACACTAGAATACATACCACCTCCACCACCACCGCCACCTCCACCAATAAGTAACATACTGATGACACCGGTTGAAAAATCAAATGTTGCTGATTGGTTGCTTAATAATAAAGTATTATATGCAAAATTAGCGTCAAATGCAGGTTGAGTAGCAGCTAGATATTTTCTATATCGTATAATAACAATACCAGAACCGCCAGCAAAATTACCAATACTACCACCACCACCAGTATTAGGAGTTCCTACTGAACTCGCACCGCCACCATCACTTGCGCCACCACCACCACTTCCGCCACCGGCATACGAACTACCGTTCAACCAAGTTGCGCCAGCACCTCCTAAGGTACCAGAGCCCGCAGCACCAGCGCCACCGCCGCTAGTATCTCCGCCGTTGTTCCCTTGACTTGGACTTGTGCTGGGTGTATTTCCATTCGCGCCTGATCCCGGAGAACCAGAGCCACCACCACCAGAGCCGCCCGGTTGTCCTGCATTCCCGCCGCCGCTAGCAACGTAATTAACACCATTTCCTATGATTGATGAATTATAACCAGAAGTAGTAGCAGTTGTACCACCTTGCCCTATTGTAACTGAAAATGTATTATTTTTTTGAAAATTTATAGTTAATGCTCTATATCCACCTGCCCCACCACCTGCGATATCGCTGCCAGCTCCGCCTCCACCAACAATTAAACATTCTGCACTAACATCGTATACCGGAACAAAATTAGATGATGTAGTGAATGTATGATATGTATAAACAACAGAATTTGAAGTGCCAGTAGATATTGTTCCACCTAAAGCAATAAAGGTAGGTTCTACATATCGTTGACGTTTAATTATTCCTAGATCGTATACCATGAGCGGATTAGTGTTCCGAGTTAACTAGTTATAAATTAAATTTGTGGTGCTGTATGTTCAATCCAATTTACAGTATCTTCGTCCCATGAATAGAATTTTCCTTCAGTAATTGGCATTTCAACTGGAGCAGCCCAAAGACATGTTTCTTCATCTAATACCCAAGAAGCAAATGGTTTTGGGGCAATAAACGCATCTCTTTGTTTATCGTAGGTATATCCGATACCTGCATAGTTTTTACGCAATGGAGTTCCACCTAGTTTATGTACGCCGCCATACGTATTATAACTAGTTTGGACCCAGAGACTTGGATCACCCCAATGTCCTGTATTAAGAACGTCTTGTTCTATTACGATTACCTGTGTAACAATACCGTTTTCTATTTTTGCAAAATGACTCATTTTTAAATCCTTGTAATAATTGCGTTATATCTATTTATAACATTATAATTTATCTTTAAATTGATATTAAAATAATTAATTCTGATAAATTAATACCAAGTTTGGCCGCCAGATGTTATAGCTGTAACAAATTGAGCATCACTACCTGTTACTCCCACAACAAAATTTTGAACACGCACAGTTATTAATCTAGGATCATTATCTGGTCTAATTTCTTGTATAAATTGATAATTTCCTGGTGTATTATATGTAGCAGGTAATGTTGGATCACTATTTTTTAACATCATCTCATGATCAGTTATATATGTAATAACTTGAAGATTCCCAGCAACTACAGATTGCGATTGAGATATTTTTAAGGCATTTACATCAACACTATCATAATTCACTAAATTACCAGTATTAAGACTTTCGTACTGTAGGCCTTGATATGGAGTTACAATATTATCAAATTGTGTTAATAATATTTTATTTGTTGTGCTTGAAACTACTAATAATGTAGCACTAGCGGTGCTTACACTATTAACCACTACTGGCATAATACTAGGGTATGAATACGTAGATGCTGTAGTATTATATACTATCAAGAAAGCACCACCTGCTCCATTTCCTGTGTTGGTATCAACAGATCCTACGGCCGCGCCTGAACCACCTCCACCATACAATCCACCATTGCCACCTGTACCGGGTCGTCCTCCTAGATTAAATAATGCACCACCTAACCCTGGATTATTTGCAGAGCCTCCGGATATAATATAATTAGAACTGGTAGTTATTCCATAAACATCAACACCCCCACCTCCTCCACTAGCCGCAGTAGTACTAGCACCACCACCGCTTCCGCCAGCCAGCATTTGATATCCTGTATTAGTTGATGCAGAACCATTAGCCCCTAGACCACCAGCAGTGCTGTACCAATTGCCAGCGCCACCTCCACCACCACCGTATGGACCGCCTTCTCCTCCATTGGCCTGAGCATAGAGTGGAGAAGGATATAATGTAAAAATAGCACTTGAGAAAAATGCATGTGCCGTATAAAGTGTAGATCCCAAAGTATATGAATATATAGTACCGCCAATACCTCGTTGTGATCCGGTATAACGTATAACAACGGCACCGCTACCGCCAGTTCCACCGGTGTTAGTTAAGTTATAGTGTGAGCCACCACCACCACCACCACCTGTATTAGTGCCGCCATTACCACCGGCTTTGTTAGTTACGGCTCCCAATGATCCTGCTATTGCATCTGCACCGGGATTTATACCCTGTATATTACCATAACCACCACCAGTACCAGAAACACTTCCACCACTTAACGGAGCACCACCGCCGCCGCCGCCTGCACCACCATTACCAGCAATATTGCTGTAGCCAGCACCGCCACCACCACCACCCCAATAATAAGTAGTTCCTAATATTGAACTTGCAAGGCCATCACCACCTTTGGCACCTGTACCTACTCCGGTTGTACCGACTAAAACGGCACCGCCGCCTCCACCTGGATAATAACTACCACCGGTAGCACCACCTTGATTACCTTGACCTGTTATACCTAGTCCAAAAGTAGTACTAGCAGAGCCAGCAACACCGCCGCCTGATCCACCAAAAGAGGCTGGACTACTATTATTAACATATTCCGAAGCGCCACCGCCCCCACCAACAGTGGTAAATGTTGAATTAAATGGATTCCATAATAGTGTAAATGGGCTCCCTGCTATTCCACCCAATGCAATCAATGAAGCACTACTAGTACTATAATCTTTAGTATATGTACTACTTGAACATGCTAATAATACTGTATTGGTTACAGGAGTTAATGGTGTTGAACTTACAGTAAAAGTATTTGTATATAGTGCAGTTCCATTGGTAACTCTAACATTTGAAATATATTGGTTAGCACCACCTGTAGTATTATTTGCTCCTATATATAAATTGCTGGCACTAAATCCTAATGTTGTTGCATTGCTGGCAGTTGTGGCAGAAGGAACTCCATTTAAATATACTTTAACAATACCACTGCTACGAACTAATGCTATATGATTCCATGTTTGAATTGCTGGGACTCTATCAGTTACAACAAGATTGGCAGTAGCATTGTTTAAATAGACATTTATACCTGTTCCTGGATTAACATTTATTGCAAAATAAGGACTAGTCCCCTGTACTATCAGACTAGCATCGCCTGTTGCTAGTCTATATATCCATCCTTCAACTGTAAAATTTCCTGTGTACGCAAATAAAGCATTGGCACCAGGCGTTAAAGATTGTGCTGTCTGAAACATGACACTGTAAGTTGCTGTAGTAGAAGTACTAATAATCATACTATCAGTACCATTGCTACCACGTACCTGACTAACACCAGCAGGGGCTCCTGTACCTCCTGATCCAACAGTTATGTTATATGAACCAAAATTTAAATATTGATTAGTAGAGGTTGTTCCGCCAGCACCACCACCACCACCCATGTCGGATCCAGCACCGCCACCACCTGCTACTATTAGTAGATCTACATTTGTTCCGGTTAAAAGATTATTTGTTGGCATAATTTTTAATTAAAAAGTAATGGTACCAGAAGTAATCCATTTGTATGTTCTATAGCCGCCAGACACTACTGGATATCCGGCTGCTAGATTAGTTGTAGCAGATGCTGCTGTGTATGAATCTGCGTAGCGAACTATAACCACCCCGCTTCCACCATTGCCGCCTATGTTGGTATTAGTTGGATAGTTATGATTTGCGCCGCCGCCACCCCCACCAGTATTATCGGTTCCACTAGTTGCTGGTGCGCCACCGCCACCAGTTCCACCTATCGCTACACTGCCAGAATTAGAAGCGCCACCAGCTCCACCGCCTGCGTAATAATTACCATCTAACCATTGTAATCCTGCACCACCGGAACCACTAGTACCGCCTGAGTTAGTACCGCCAACTGCACCTGCACCACCACCACCGCCTGCTCCTTGGTTGCCGCCACTACCACTACCACCAGTACCACCATTGTTACCCTGACTAGGTGTAGTCGATGGGGTGTTTCCTGATCCAAAACTAGATCCACCTGAGCCGCCTGCTCCGCCGCCTGAGCCGCCTGAACCACCAGTCTGCGATCCAGTGTCGCTGCCTCCACGGCCGCCGCCAGTGGCAACATAACCAAATGCCGAAGAATCTTGTCCAGATTCTGAATCGGTAGCGCCTGAGTTTCTTGCACCACGCCCACCTGCACCCACGATAATAGAGAAAGATGTTCCAGTTGAAAGTCGTTGTCCTGTAAATGATCTGTAGCCGCCAGCCCCACCACCAGCACCGGCATCATAACTGGTTGAAGCACCACCACCACCACCACCACCGACAATTAAGAAATCTGCTTGAATGGCTACACTGGTTAATGAATAAACAATAAATGTACCGTTGGCGGTAAATGTATGTATAATATATCCACCTGAAGTAGAAGTTGTACCGCCACTACCATATTGTATTGATCCTGGGTATCGTATTATTGCAATACCGGGGTTGCCATTGTAACTAGAACCATTTGGCGAACCGGTACCATTAGCACCGTAACCATAATATCCTTGCAGAACATTTGAGGAATTATATCCAGTAACATAGATTGCACCAGAATCACTATTTCCATATCCTCCACCTGCATATTTTACACTTGATCCGCTTATAGATGATGTATAAGGAGCACCTCCGTCTACAAAACCACCAGTTCCTGCTGTGCCAGCACCACCTGCTCCGCCACCCCCACCACCTCCCCATTGACCAGAATATGATGCGCCACCAGCATAACCATACCCAACACCATTAAATGATGAATAACTATATTGGGTACTTGCTCCTCCTGGATTTGCGCCTGCTGTTCCACCACCACCGCCACTACCACCAGATAAACCAGATCCGTATAATAATGGAGTTGTGTTCCAACTGGCAGTATGTGATCCACCACCACCACCACCAAATGCAACAACAAGTATTGGGATAACAGTAGCAGTAGTGGTTACAGTATTAAAATTTGTAATTGAAACTGCACTACTTGAATTATCAATAAATGTAGCATTTTGTAATGTTAATAGACTAGTTTGTGATCCAGTTATGGCTGCAATGTTACTGCCACTTGATTGTGTTGTACTAAGAGTTGATGTTGGCACCACAAAGTTTCCAGTGTATACTGCTACACCCTTTACTACACGTAGGTTAGAAATATATCCATTTAAGAAAGCACCCTCGCCGGTTTCACATCCAATATATGTGTTGGCCCCTGTGCCTACACTGACTGCAAATGCTACTGATCCTTTACTCTCTCCATTTACATAAAAATAAATCACATTCCCGTTTCGAACATATGCCAAGTGATTCCAAGTCGATACAACCATTCCGTGTACAAAGGTACTAGCATACTGGGTATCATTATTTTGAATCAATAATTTAGTTTGACCAATCAGAAATCCAAGACCATCTCCTACACTTGGTGTACCAACAGTAGCAACTACCATGTGTAATGTCCAGTTTGTAGGCCATGCATCGCTTGTTGGTAGAGCATTTAAATAAACCCATGCTTCAACAGTCCAGTCTGTAGCAACAAAATTAAAAACAGTATTACCGGCGATTCGCAAATATTTGTTAGATCCATTAAAAATTCCATAATATGATGAAAAACCGTTGTTTCCGCCAAATGCTGCTACAGTAGCTTGCCCGTTATTTCCTTGTCTAGCAGCATCAGTGTTGGATGCGCCACCTGATCCGATAGTAATTGTAACTACAGTGGTACTGGTGGTGACTATAGGAAGAGATGTTCCTACTATCACGCCGCCACCTCCGCCGCCACCACCAACATCATAACCAGCACCACCACCACCACCTACTAGCAGGTAATCTATAGCTAGTGTAAATTTAAGA
>Ga0114966_10002534_pt1 | contig 16263 bp, 13 predicted proteins | sample M_130207_XF_Meta_FD_87029 | JGI IMG/M metagenome (GOLD analysis project Ga0114966, IMG submission 87029) | Freshwater microbial communities from Lake Montjoie, Canada to study carbon cycling - M_130207_XF_MetaG | ecosystem: Environmental > Aquatic > Freshwater > Lake | place: Lake Montjoie...
ATTTTTTACTGGGGTGCTGACTCAGCGCATCCATCAAGTGTTTCCCACATCGCGCGAAAAATTGGTGTAATTGGTTGGGGTCAGCTCCTGTTACCATATCGTCTGGAATATACGTACTATTGCCTTTTTTATAGCATAAAAGCACTGGGATTCCATTCACCATTTTCTTGGATTTTAAAAACGAGTAAAAGTCGAACGATTTGTCTACGTCTATATCACCACATACGACTTCTGGGGGCGACGTAGCGAAAAAGGCGTGTACAGGTTTTTCGATTAGCTTACACGGACCGCACCAAACCGCACCTAGTTTTAGTACGATTAACCCTTGATTATGCTGTAAAAGTGTCATAAAGGCGTCGCGATTTGCTATTTCCGAAATTATTTCTTTGGACATATTTTTCTATAATTTATACTATATTTTTTATATTATAAATTTACGTATGATACTTTACATTTACGTATATTTCTCTACGCGGATTTATCCACTACAATATTCTTCGCAATATTTCGAATAATCTTGTCTTCTTTTTCTAAATCGTTATCCCCCGAACCACCCATGGATTCTATAATGAGTTTATTGTATTTATCGGAAACCTTCGAATATGATTTGTTATACTCTGGATTTTGTTCTTTGAATTTTGGTATTAACCGTTGGTTCTTCGATACGACTTTTTTAATCATCCTACGCATTTTGCATTGCGACTCATCTTTTTCCCAAGTATTTTCATCTTTAATGTAAATGATTTCTCTCTTTTTGTCGGTACAATGAATGGGTCGTTTGGTAATATCCAGCGCATTTAGGTTCTTCACAATAATATTCGAAATACCTTCGACAAAGCCTACTTCACCCACATTTTCCAGGTCGCTCACTTGCAATTTGATAGATTCCACAAAATCGTTAATATTCATCGCATCCTTGCAGGTCTCATTTAAGAAAAGGTTTAGATTAAATGCCTTGTTATGGGAGTTTGTTACGGTATTTGTAGTGTTATGAGTGCCATTTTCTATTACCTTCATCATCATACTTTTAAAATCAGTTGTTTCCTTAATAAGTTCCGCATTTTGTTTGACCAACATCAAAATTAGTTCTTTATCTGTTATATCGTAGCTGGATTTTATTTGATTATTATTATTAGTTTCACTTTTATCATCGCAAATACAAGATTTTTTATGTTTCCATAATCCAACACGAGACTTATATTCTTTATTACAATTTTCACAAACAAACAACTCATGAATAATATTATTTTCAGGTTTTTCCGTTAACTCTTTGTTAACAATCGTTAACTTTTTATGTTTAGATGTCACTAAATGTTTTTCGTAATCTTTTTTGTTATTGGGTTTGATTTCACAAATTGTGCAATAATAATTAGGGATTTTTTGGGGAAAATTTGTTTCCATTTGTTAATATATATAGTTAACATATTTTTCCCTAAATATTTATCTTAAAAATAAAAAAATTTTATCGTGACAAAATAAAAAATATTTTTTCTGTCGTGAGACCATAAAATTCAATTATGGTCTCAGAAATATTTTTGGCATAAAGTATTTTGGGTTTTGAAAATTGGACAAAAAAAATGTCCAAAAATGGATTTCCCAAAAAAGTCTTTGCCAAAATGTTTCATCGATACTACACGTGAAGGGACCAATTTTCCGCCAAAAAATCCGAAAAATGGCTAATCCTCCTACACTATGTAGTACCGCATGTGTCCCATTATTTATTATTTTTCACAAATTTTTCCAATTCATTTATATCAATATGAGGCAAATTAACGTGCGATTCCCAGAAATATCTACAATACGCCCATACGAAAGAACATTCACTATTATACCATTCACTATGATATTTCATTAAATTCCCATATAATTTTTCTGGAAGAAGCGGTAAACTTTGTTTTGGTAATACATAGCATAGTTGAACTAATTCTGTCACTGGTTGTGGCTTCCGATTTTCTACAAATTCGGTATCAAAGTATGGGATATAATGCATCAGGTCGAAAAATAGGGGCGGATAATTGTGATTATAACACCATCTCCAATCAGGACATCCAGTCGTGTAATACTTCATCGTCCACTCCAGACCTTCCAAATAATTCGTGCAAATTTGCCGTCTTCTGGTGTCGTCTATATCGACATTAAATAATGTTTTATAGTACCTATTTTGCCAGTTATTCCTATATGGATTAATATATTTCTCCAAAGAGCGGTCATATTGGGGAATGGAATCAAACTCCTTATATTTTTCTTCAGGAGTGGTATTCGGCATGGGATTCTTTTCTCTATTATCGCGTAATCTGGTTTCCGTTTTAAAATATTCTTCTTCATTTTCGGCCAAAAATTGCACTAATTTTCTCACATTTTTCCAAAATATTTTTTTGCCGTTGGTTAAATTTTCATTTGTTCCGCCAATAGTGGCTTTGTACGCATTTAACATTTTGTTTATACCTCCACTACGAATATTTACCGACGGAAAATGCGGCATAAAATCGTTACCGAGGAAGAAACATAAGAAAATGTAATCGTAGATGCGGTTCGTTTGTTGTTCGGCTATCAACTCCGCACCATTATTCATATCCAATGTAATAATTCTGGCCAATTCTGGAATATCCATCACATAGGACTCATTGGGCTCTAATTCCGCATTGATGGATTTTATAAATTCAGGGGTTTCTCTAAACAGATAAATATTCTTGGAAATAGGCAAATGATTTATGGAAAGCATAATAAGGTCGGCGTCTAGGCCATATATGATGGTGTTTGCGTCATGATGTTTCTCTGGAAAAGCGCGAATGTGTTCAAACAATTTATGCTCTCCTTCTCCTGCATCATTGCTGCCAGATACGATAATTTCGACGACATTATATTTATCTGGTTTATTATAAGTGGCGTGAATTTTTTCGTTTAATTTTTTCATGAAGAGTGTTCCAGGTGTAATTGCAGTTGTGTTCCAAGGGTCAGGAGTAGTTTTTTTATGGATAGCGCGCGCAATATTATTTTGATATAGCGATTTATATCGTCTGGTCCTCTGTTGTTCTAGTTTTGCCACTGGTGCAACGCCATCAAATGCAATATATATAGTATTTGTGGGTTTTAATTGATTTATGTATTCGTCTATTTTAACACAAACAGACCGAATAATTGTGTCGGCGTCTGATTCGACTAACTTGGTGAAATCGATGTTATGAACTGCGTCGTAAATAATGGAGTTACAATCCAAGTAAAGATTATTTACTCGGATGGTATTAGTTGATAATTTTTTGATTATATTTGCGTGATTTTTAACAATGTATGAAAAATAACCGCCAATTCCCATTTTCAAATATAGAAGTAATATATGTATTATATGGCATTGTATTTAATATGGTTGTATAATATATTATACACTGATACCGCGACTGGTTTACTACACTACGCTAATACTATTTGTAACCATATGTTTTGTGTAAAAATTTTGTGTAATATAATTATATATTTATATATTAGAAGGGGTATGGATAAAAACGGTAATGTGAAAAAGGAAATTAACAAAAACAATAGTGATATGTTTCCTTTAATCGATAAGAAGCTAGATTTTTTTAAAGATGTTATTCAAAAAACAATTATTCATGTTCAAAAAAATAAAATTTTGGACATTTTAGGAATCAATGATGTCAGCATATGTATTGAACGTCTCGGTGATTTGAGTAAAAAATTACAGGAAATTTGTGAAAATAACAACACTAATGCACCTGACGTTATAATAAATAATTTACAATTGATAAACAATGAACTTTCTAGTTTATTGAAAAATTATGGCACGGATAGTCTAGAAGATTTACTGTTAATATGTTTTGGAAATAATAATAAAATTACTACCAATGAAACAGAATATAACAAACTAGAACTACTTAAAAAATATTTTCATCCAACTAGTTATAAAGTTGCCACTAAAAAGGACGATACTAAGAAGAAAGCGGACGATGTCGAAGAACCGTGCTGTAATTTAAATTGCTACGATGTTGTTCAAGTTTATAAACAATTTCACATGAAGGTATACGGCATAAAGGTCTTTCTTTATAGTTCTATTTTGAAAAAGACGCTCATTATTTTCGGTATTTTAGATGACGTCATTGTTGATTTTTTAAACAATAAACACATTGATAAAATTAAGAAAATGGTAAAAGATAATACGCCAACGGATGATGTCTTTCACAAAGACTCCTACACTAAGTTTTTATCGTCGTTTAATTTAAAAGATTATTTGCTTTACGAAAGTGAACAAGATATTTACAGCAAATATGTTGGATATATTAGTCAAAATAACAGTTTAAAGCAAAAACAGATTTCTCAAAATGTGAAGGAGTTTATTTTACACGACATGTTTAACAAAAGAGCAACACTAATCCATTTGTTAATACAATCGGAGAATTATGATAATCAATATTTGGCGTATTTATTATATGACCTTCTCTCGAATGATGCAAATGGAAGTGTTGATACCCAAGAGCAAATTATTTTGTTTGATAGTTTTCCTTGGCCAATAAAGCTTTTTTTTAAACAAGCCATGAAAAAGACCATCCAATATACCAATGAGCTTTCCAATTTTGATATTAATAAAGTGCCACTTGAGCAGCAAATATGCTTATTGAAGGCGCCAGATAATGTCAAGGAAAAGGCCATGATGAAATTAAAAGAGGTAAAATCAAAAACAGAAGATTCTGGTTCGAAAGCACGTCAATATTTAGACGGATTACTTAAAATTCCGTTTAATGTATATAAGAGAGAGCCTATTTTTACCATGATGGAAACAATTCGAGGCAACTTTAAAGACATGTATAAAAAATATGCCATTGGAAAACTGTTTCCAGAAATACCCAGTAAGGATAAGTATACTGGAATTGAAATATTGAAATATATCAAGAGCCTACAGGGGGAAAAAGGTTCGAATAATAAAAACGAACAGCTAGAAAAAATCAAAACTTATTTGCTTCATGGGGATAAAAAGAAGTTAACACAAAATATAGTCATCATAAACGAGCTGTTGAAGAAGAGCAACTTTAATGGGGAACGAATTAAATATCATACATTGAATAAACATCAATTACAAGAACAAATCGAAAAGTATATTGTTTTGTGTAAAAACAATGACCAAACATCATTATTAAATGATACGATTGATGCATTTATATTGAATTGTAATTTGAATCCACTAATGAATAATGTGGATATTAAGAATGATATTACTACCATGAACAATGACATTCAAAAAATCACTACGTACATGACAAATATCAAAACCACTCTTGACAAAGCGGTTTATGGACATGAAAAGGCGAAAAGACAAATAGAGAGAGTCATTTGTCAGTGGATAAATGGTGATATTGATAGTAATACTTCACATGTGATGGGGTTTGAAGGTAATCCTGGTATCGGAAAAACGACGTTAGCAAAAGGATTGTCCGAATGTTTGAAAGACGAAAATGGTAACAGTAGACCGTTTGCCTTGATTGCTTTAGGAGGTGATTCCAATGCGTCTACATTGGTGGGGCATAGTTACACATATGTCGGATCTAATTACGGATCTATTGTTCAAATATTGATTGACAAAAAATGCATGAACCCCATCATTTTATTTGATGAAGTTGATAAAATTAGTAAAACGGAAAATGGTAAAGAAATCACTGGTATATTAACCCATTTGTTGGATTCAACCCAGAACAACACGTTTCAGGACAAGTACTTTTCTGGGGTTGATTTAGATTTATCCAAGGCGTTATTTATATTGTCTTATAATGATGTGGATTCTATTGATAAGATTTTATTAGATAGAGTTCATAGAATAAGATTTGACTCTTTATCTGTGGAAGATAAGATTGTCATTTCTAAGCAGCATATATTACCAGAATTATACAAGAAAAACGATTTGGTTCATATGATTCTTTTAGATGATGACGTTTTGAAATTTGTTATAGAAGAGTACACACTAGAACCTGGTGTCCGAAAATTGAAGGAAAAATTGTTTGAAATAATAGGGGAAATTAATTTGGATATATTGAAAAATGTAGACAAAGATTATGAGTTGCCTATTAAAATAACCATTGATGATATTAAAAACAAATATTTTAAAGGTAAACATGAAATTATCATGAGAAAGGTTCCCGAAGAAAGCTTGGTTGGTTATGCAAATGGAATGTATGCTACATCCTTAGGAAATGGCGGTACTTTACCGATTCATGCGAAATTTTTCCCTTCTGATAAATTTTTAGAGCTCAAATTGACTGGATTACAACAAGAAGTGATGAGGGAAAGTATGCATGTTTCATTGACGGTTGCTTGGAATTTAACTAGCGAAGAACGCAGACAGAAACTCCGCACGATGTATGATGTCAAAAATAATAAACATTCTATTAATGTACATCCAGGCGATGGTTCTGTGCAAAAAGACGGTCCCAGTGCTGGTGGTATCATAACATCCGTGATATATAGTTTATTAAATGATATACCTATTAAAGCTAGAACTGCCATGACTGGAGAGATACAAATGTCAGGTCATATAACCGCAATTGGTGGGTTGAATCACAAAATATTAGGTTCTATTAAGGCTGGCGTCAAGGAGTTTGTCTATCCGAGAGAAAACAAAAGGGATTTTGATGAGTTCTATGAAAAATACAAAAACGAAGAAATATTAAAAGACATCCAGTTTCATTCAGTAGGTCATATAAGCGAAGCGTTGGAAATTTTATTAGACAAGTAGAATAGTTAGGTTAGACAATAGTAGTTAGTCAATAGTAGTTAGAGAATAGTAGTTAGAGAATAGTAGTTAGAGAATAGTAGTTAGAGAATAGTAGTTAGGTTTTAGTAGTTAGAGAATAGTAGTTAGGTTTTAGTAGTTAGAGAATAGTAGTTAGGTTTTAGTAGTTAGGTTTTAGTAGTTAGAGAATAGTAGTTAGACAATAGTAGTTAGGTTTTAGTAGTTAGGTTTTAGTAGTTAGAGAATAGTAGTTAGATTAGTTAGCTTAGACAATAGTAGTTAGAATATACATCTTTTGTTATATTGTGCAATACAATATAACAAACCTACATAAAGTTATCTTTGCATTATGTATAAGATTATCAGATGAATAAATATTATCAACAATCAGACGAAACGATTAACACTTTTGCACCCTTTAGACAAAATAAAAAGGAATCATTTCACTACTCCAATTTTCGTAATATTTTTATTGTAGCTAGTTGTATGATAACTGCATTGATTACCTATAGTATGACATATGCAAGCCCTGTACAATCACTCTCTTTGGATACTATTACGAATGAACGCATCAAATATGCTGATTTAGATGATACTTCTATAGTAAATTTATTTGAAGAGTTTAAAGTTAAATATAATAGAAAATATGAAACAACCGACGAAGAGCATCTGCGGTATGTTTATTTTATAGATTTTTTGCGAGTCATTGATCAACGAAACGGTAATGATACCTTTGCAGTTCACGGCATTACCAAATTTGCGGATTTTACAATCGACGAATTTAAACTGGTTTCATTAGGGTATAAACCCAATACCAATACCAATACCCAAAATATCCGATTAAATAAATATAGTGGAAATGAAAGTTATGTTAACTGGATTGACGTATATACTACTGCGGTTAAAGACCAAGGATATTGTGGGTCATGTTGGGCTTTTTCTGCCACCGAGCAAATTGAATCCGATGCCATTCGTCTAGGGTTATTAACTACCAGTGACGCACTTTCGCCTGAACAAATTGTCCAATGTGATACGGTAGACGATGGTTGTGACGGTGGGAATACCGAAACGGCATTTGAATATGTGAAGAACGCTGGAGGATTGGAAACCGACGAAGTATATCCATACACTTCCTATTATGATGTTACTGGAAGTTGCACATCAAATTCGGATGATTATGTGGTAACGGTGGCTGATTATTATTCATTGTCAGATGAAGATTCAATGATATCGCACATATTTTCTACCGGACCGATTTCAGTTTGTTTGGACGCGTCTTCTTGGTCATCGTATGTTTCTGGAATTATTACCACTTGTGGAATGGATGTGGACCATTGTGTGCAAGCGGTTGGTATAAATATGGACGAAGGGTATTGGATTGTTCGCAACTCATGGGGAACAGAATGGGGGAACGAAGGATATATATGGTTAGCATCAGGGTCGAATATGTGTAATATAGCATATGACCCTAATTATGTAGAGGTTGCGTGTGTGTAAATAAATCCAATATAACCAATATAACCAATATAACCAATAATTTTGTAATGAATAATGTAAAAATATATTATTCATTATTATTATATGAACAGTGTCAATCAAACATCAACAATGAAATTAGGCGGCGTATCGAATAGTCCGTTACAGTTATTTCAACCTATGAACATAATCGTATTTATATCATTTTTCTCTCCTATAATTCTCGCCATCACCATAACCTCTATGTCTTTTATATTTCAAAATTTTAAAGGGTTAATTTATTTAGGCTTTTTAATAGGTTGTTGTGTAGTAAGAGAATATGTTTATATTATGTCTAAAGCGTCCCCTATTGTAAATGATGGAACTATATGCACATCAATTCAATACAGTAAATATGGAAATCCTACATTCAGTGCATTTGTTTTTGCTTTTACAATAATGTATTTATCGCTTCCAATGTTTAGTAATGGTGCTGTGAATTATTGGGTGTTTATTTCTTTGATTTCTTATTTCTTAATCGACATGTTTATTAAATTATACAAAAAATGTGTAATTAAAACAGGTGATTTATTTTTAAATGTATTGTTGGGATTATCATCATCCGCATTAATAGTTACTTTAATGTATGTAGGAGGCTCTGGCAAATATTTATTCTTTAATGAAGTTTCGAGTAATAAAGATATTTGTTACCAACCTAGCAAGCAGAACTTTAAATGTCAAGTGTTCAAAGACGGCACCTTAGTCGGTAACATCTAAGCTTGCAACCGTTTCTAATCTAATGACTTCACTAGTGTCTTCACCAGCGACCGTTTCTAAGCTAGTGTAAACACTAGCGACCGTTTCTAAGCTAGTGTAAACACTAGCGACCGTTTCTAAGCTAGTGTCTTCACCAGCGACCGTTTCTAAGCTAGTGTCTTCACCAGCGACCGTTTCTAAGCTAGTGTCTTCACCAGCGACCGTTTCTAAGCTAGTGTTTACACTAGCGTCTAATATTACGTTTACGTCTAACACTCTTGTTCCGACTTCACTAGGCGTTACCTCTTGACTTGCGTCTACGTTAGTGATTGCGTCATTAGATGATATTTCTAGAATATCCTCTACTTTTTCTTCAGCACACGTTATTTGGGATGGTATATTTACACGTGGTACAAATGCCTTTATAGAAGCCGTAAACCATTTTTTAAAATCGGTTATAATAAACTGTCTTTGAAAAGATTCCGTTAACAGTTTCATATTCCCTTTGGTATGATATTTGGCAATAAAGTTATTCACTACATCTATAATTCTATATTTACTGTATACATACATATTGGAATAATTGAACAACCGTTTCCTTTTTTTCGCATTGACGTAGTTATGAAATAAATAAAAAGAATTTTTAAAATCCAATTTGGTCTTTAATTCAGAGATCTTTATTTTTGCTAAAAAATTAGTCGCATCCATTGAACATTCTGGACAGGGTAAAAATTTACAAATGCGCACAATCATTTTAAATAATTGCGGTGATACATGTGGATAAGCTTCCTCTGTTATTCTTTCAGCTAATGTATGAAAAAGCGTCCATATTGCAGGTCCCCAAACTTCAGGAGGTGACATTATATTTTATATCTAATATTAATATAAAAAATTTAAAGATAAAACACAAAATATAGTATATGTTAAAATATAAAATAGAGGGTGGTTTGGATTTTTATACTGAATTGTATAAATCCCTAGATGACTCTGATGCTGAAGACAAAATAGACGACGAATCGAATATGTGTCTTATAGAGAATACCCCTTTAACCGACAAATATGTTGAAATGGTATGCGGTCATAAGTTTAATTATATACCTCTTTATCTAGATATTAAAAATCATAAACAAAAATTTAACGGATTAGAAAGTAGCTCTGGGCGTTTAAACCAGGACGAAATTAGGTGTCCATATTGTCGACAAAAACAAAAACAAGTATTGCCGTATTATGAAGAATTGGGATTAGAAAAACTACACGGCATTAATTATATTAATCCGAATTATAAATCGTTTAATTCGTCGGCAGGATATTATAAAACGTGCCAATTTATACTACCAAATCCACAGTTTGACCCCAGTGGCAACAATATTGTAGAAACGGATAAAAACAATGCTGGAAATTGTAAATTTTTACAGTGTTTCGTGTTAGGCTCGCAAATTAATTATTATCATGGTATGTTAGATGGGGTCAATTATGGTGATGAAAATTATTATTGTTGGACTCATAAAAAAGTGGTGATTAAGAAACATAAGAAGGAATTATCTGACAAGGCAAAATTAGAGGTCAAACAAGCCAAACTGAAGGAAAAGGAAGAAGCTAAATTGGTGAAACAAAAGGAGAAAGAGGAAGCGAAACTCAAGGCGAAAGAAGACAAACTTAAAGCGAAGGAAGACAAATTTAAGGCGTTTAAACAGATAAAAAACGAAAATATAGTTTTAGGTCCTGTTATCATTGATGAGGCAAATACCGATACTGAAAATACGAGTGATATAGTGAGCGGTTGTATAGAAATTTTAAAATCTGGTCCCAATAAAGGCAAACCATGTGGCGGTAAAATTGTTACAGGGTCTACTTGTAAACGACATAGTAAGTAACAACCTTTTTACTACGTAGTGAAAGGTAGATAAATGTTTGGGTCTTACTTCGTTATAACCTTTCTAGTACGTAGTGAAAGGTGGATAAAGATTTGGCTCCACTTATACTTTTAGAAAAAGTATAACAAAAACTTTTGTGCAACAACGGCTTAAGCTTCGCGGAAGTCCATTTGAACCTTTCTACTACGTAGTGAAAGGCGGATAAAGGTTTGGCTCCACCTTTCCCAAAGGTGGATAAAGGTGGAAAAACAATTTAAAAATATATAATTAAAATATAGTAACTATTTATTATGGAAACGAAAGAACAATTGGTGAACAATATCAAAGAATGGATAAAGATGGATACTGAAATCGCTGAATTGAAAGCACAAATAAAGGACAGAAATAATCGAAAAAAAACTCTCACCGAGAATTTAGTAACCGTGATGAAGACCAATAAAATAGACTGTTTTGATATCAATGGGGGCGCATTAGTTTATAAAACAAATAGAATTAAGAAACCAATCAATGGAAAAACCTTATTAGCGGCCTTGCAAAATTTTTATAAATCAGACCCCAAAATGGCAGAAGATTTAACGAAACATGTTCTCGATAGCCGCGAAGAACAAATCAAGGAAACAATCAAACGCAAAATCGATAAATAAATGACATAAAAAACGAGTTAAAAAAATAATACTAATGATAATAAATGGATAACGACGATTATAACCCAGAAGAACCAATTTATTATAATTATAAAGCAAGGGAGTTTTTATTAGCCGAATTGCCGCAAGATTCAATGTGTTATGATAATATTTATATTTGTTCTTATGATGTGAATACCGAAGGTAAATACCCTTTTTTGCGTTTTTTGTTGACTAAAACGCTATTTAATACGCATCTCTTGTTACCACAAGTGCTTTTACTCAAAAATGTAGACACTGCTGAATTAATCGAGTATACAAAGGGATATTTAGCGGGTTTATTAAATGCAACAAATATTGAACTATTTAGCGAATCCGTAGAATTTGATGGGTTTATGGAAAATAATAATAATTTGTATTTATTTTTCAACATTACAAAATGCAAGGTAGAAATAAACGATATTTATAGAAATAGCCGTTTTTGGTTAATTCTCATGGACGAAATAGTGAATTACAAACATATATGTAATATACCAATACACCCAAGCGTAGTGGATTTTTTTATATTGAACGACTGTTTTTGTTTTTTACAAGATAAAAACGAAAATAATTATGAAACACCTCTGGTATGTTATGTAGGAAAACCAGAGAATCAACTAAATTTTACTTTAATATTTGGCGAATCAAAAACGAATAAAAACGCCATTTTAGGACCATATTATTATTTTAAAGATTTTCATAGTGCTTTTAAAGAATGTAGCGAATTAACCAATGGCGGCGTTGTAAGGTTTGCCGTATTTGTAGGAAATACGAAATTTATTGAAAATAATCCAAATGACCTCAATGATGAATCAGTTATAAAAGCAGAAACATTGCATGATGAAACGATTGACCAAAATATGGAACGATTAACTATGCGCATAACGGACCATGATGGTAATTGGGCCAAAGACTACGACAGTGCTTATTTAGGTAGTTTTTTGGAGTTAGATAATGGTATAATATTAGAAAAACCTGTATTGGTGGTAAAAGAATATAAACAACAAATACCCTTGAGTTATCATTATATCGTTAAAAGAAGTATGTCAAAAACCGCAGACGAATATTCGATATTGTAGGTCTAAAAATAGCAAATAACATAAATTTCATGTAAAATAATCTAAAATAATCTAAAACAATAATATAGAAATGAATTCAATCACATTAATAGGTTTGTCAATCTTATTTTTTTATAGTTTAACTCAGATACTTACTTTTTACGGAGTGGGTCAAGACACTTATGGCATCTATATTTTATTTTATATTTTTATTATATTATGTATTTTAGTATTGCCAAATGATTATCCGAAAACGTAAACTAACAAACTAATAGTAATAATGTTGCGTAAAAATTTGGTTATTTTACAATACTTATAAATTTTTTATACTATTATATAAATGGCTAAGTTTACTAGTAGTAGTGTAAAAATGTCTAACCATGGTTTTTTAACTTGTTGTAATATTTTGTTATTAATTGTTATTTTATTCGTGATATTATATATTTTAGGATACACAAATGTTCGTATTTCTCATAAAGAAGGAATGAGTTCTGGTAAAAAAACAGGTATTGAGATTGGAATGTTTTTTGCAGCAATAGCAGTAGGATTGGTGCTTTTACCTTTTTTTGGAATGGCTATTAGTAAGATGTTTGCTATATTTGACAATAGTAAGTAGTCAGTCATTATACATTGTTCTATTGTCACCAATGGTATACATAACATATAATTTGTCTTGTTGTTACTGTCAAACAAGACAAATTATACTAAATTGATATTAGAAAATTCATGATTTATTTCATTATTCATTTTAACATTTAAGAATTTATTGTCTTCAACGATTTTTTTAACTGTATTGATATCCATTTTGTCTTTTAAATTGTCAATAATTTCTGTTTCCATAGGTTCACGATTATTTAAACTAATAAATAAATTGATAAAGTCTAAAACCATTTTTCGGTTGTTTTCACTTGTTCTTTTTACTTTATTTTGCTTATCTAATTGAGATTTAAGTGTTTCGTTCATAACTTTAGCACGGTTTTCATCATTATACCAAGGATTTCGGTATTCATTGGTAGGAATTAAAATGTCACATATTTCAGGTTTCACAATTTTATCAAACGCATTATGAGCATTGAAATTGTTTTTGAATTGTTTCACAATTTTTTCAGGAATATTGGGACTGGTTTCCATTAAACGGTCAAATTCCTCCTTACTCATTTTAACCATTTGCCTAACATCGATTCTCTCTGATGGATGTTTGGCCAGTTCGATTTTAATGTTGCGATAAAATTTGTCCCACGCAATACTGCTGACGCGATGCGCTTCGTTTAATTGGGTAATTTTAAGAAATTGTTGAATCGTTGTTATAATACCTGCTAAAATATTGAATCCACCTACCACCATTACATAATAACTTTGATATTCAAGTGGGACGCGCTCTTGTGCAAAATTAGCCGTCCCTGTGAGAGTAGATATTACGATAACTGGAATTGTATACCATGCGTTTAAACTAGAATATAACGCGTTCGATTTTGAATGAAGCCATCTATAACACATGGCTTTATCCGCCCATTCAATGAGAATCGTTTCATGTTCAGGAGTCCATTCAATTTCAGTCGTTTTTTCAAGTTCTAAAATATCACCCCCTTTTTCACTCAAATTATCCTCCATATATTTTAACGCAATAAAAAGAATCATCCAAAGTTTTTAATTCAAACGCCGATTTTTAATTCTTTTCCTTTATTATGGAGACTAGAATTGTGAAATTAAAGGGTGAATTTAACAATATAATAAGTATTCGAAATACTGTTAAAAATATTTTCGACATACTGCAAGTCAGAATTGATAAACTAAAGATGTTTTACGCGGAATTTATACAAAGTAGTAAAAACGATATGTTTGTTTTTGGGTTAGATTCGTTTCGTTTCCAGAGTAGATTAATAGATATTGAATTTGACGATATGAAACGATTATTTTTGGCAATTAATAACAGGATGTATTGTGAATATTTTAAATTACATAAAATCATTGTAGAGTATATTTTGAAAAATATTGACGATAAAAAAATAACTGATATTGTTAAGGTAAACAATTATCCTGTCTACAAAGATTTAGAACCGTATAAGGATTACAAATTCGAGACCATATTAGATATACATGAAAATATATTGAATTTATTAAATATTTTAATGGCGAGTTTGGATAATAAAGAAAACGAATTGGCAATACATAAAAGTAAACAGAGAATAGGTTTGAACATCGACAATTTTATAACAACATTTACATTCAATATTGTTGTTTTACGAGAGAAAATTGGCATGTTTATTACTTATATTGAATTTTTTCATAAAATGCACACCAAATATTTACAGCGTTTTAGTAATAAAATTCATTTGATGCATAGTCATATTAACAATGATGTCAAATTTGATGAAAGTATGGATAAAAACAATAGTGAGGATTTTTTTGAAGATTTATTGGGTGATAAACCTGGAAATAAGAGTGAAACGAATAGCGATAATAAAAAAGATATACACAATGTGTTTCATATGTCGTTAAATTCTGATTTTAATGTGGAGTCGGATAAAGAGAGTAGCTTGACAGGAGATTCTGTTTCAAGTATTTTGACAGACAATAATCACTATACACCAACTTCTCCAGGCAGTTCCACTACAAGTAACAGTCTATCGAATATATTAGTTACTAATATTATTAATAGAAACCGAACTGATAGCTCTATCGAATCCAAAAGAAGTCTAAAAGATATTATTAAAAATAAGGTGTCAAATATCTTTCAAATATGCAAGTTGAATCAAACCAAAATAATAGACCCTCAATTATCAAATACCGATTTAAATGACTTGGGTTCGAAAAGTGACACTACTATTGGTAAAGAAGAAAATGAAAATGAAGAAGTACTGTTACTTATAGATGAATCGAGAGAAAAATTGTATTTGGAAAATATTAAAATAAACAATGACGCACAAACAGATAATAATTTTAATATCAACGAATTTATTAATCCGAATCAAATAGACGATGACATTAGAAATGAAGCTTGTATGGAAGAAAATGTTATTGCGGTGGTGGTAGAAATACCGGTAATCGAAGTACCAACAGTTGAAGAAGTACCCGCAGTTGAAGAAGTACTCTCACTTGAAGTACCAACAATTGAAGAAGTTAAGCCAGAAGTAGTAGAAGCACTCACCACAGTTGAAGAACTGCCTACAGTAGAGGATAAAAATGAAACATATGAAGAAATCGTGATCCCTGAAAATAACATTTCCGAATCACGCATAATTTGATAAAACGTGTAAACTTTTTTGCATAGTATTTCTTTAAGTTGTTTTTGTATATATAAAAAAAAATTGAACTAAAGAGTTGACAATATAATATATATAATAAAACAATATGGAAAGACGTTTAAACAAAAAGGCTGAAACATATATTACGAGCTTTAAGGATAATATTCGCGAAAAAGCTAGTCAAATGGGTATGACCAAAAATGAACAAGTGAATCAATTACTTCAATATATTTATGATTATGATAGATTGGCGTTTATTAAAGAAGATTTTCAAAAAAGAAAACGTATAAAAAATTTTGTCCCTATATTTGACCGTTGTTGTGCAAAAAGAGCGAGTAATGAACAATGCACTAGACGTAAAAAGGATGGCTGCGAATATTGTGGTACTCATTTGAAAGGGACACCTCATGGAATCATAGACGCACAAAATGAAAATAAAAATACTACTCAAAAAATCGAGGTATATGCACAAGATATCCAAGG
>Ga0114966_10002535_pt1 | contig 16262 bp, 14 predicted proteins | sample M_130207_XF_Meta_FD_87029 | JGI IMG/M metagenome (GOLD analysis project Ga0114966, IMG submission 87029) | Freshwater microbial communities from Lake Montjoie, Canada to study carbon cycling - M_130207_XF_MetaG | ecosystem: Environmental > Aquatic > Freshwater > Lake | place: Lake Montjoie...
CGTTATCATTTTGGTGCCACGTTTTTCATTACCGAAGGGTTTTCGTTTTCGACGAATAAAAAAGATTACATGACTTGGGAGCAGATTGCTCAGTTGCATCGCGATGGTTTCGAAGTCGGCAACCACACTCGAGATCACTTCGGTATCACCTCAGAAAACATCGGGCAATTGAAGGATCAGCTTCAGGCGATCAACGACCGGTGCGCATTGCATCAAATCCCCAAGCCAATTTCGTTTGCATACCCCGGCAACAGCATTGCGAAGGAGGCACTGCCGGTCTTGGCGGAGATGGGGATTCAATTTGCTCGACGAGGAGCGGCGCCGGAGTTTCCTTACGACAAGGGGGAGGGACTTGGTTTTGAGCCGGAGCTAGACCATCTCCTCCTGATCCCCACTGCAGGCGACGCACGGCCTGATTGGACTCTGGAGAATTTCAAGAAAGCGGTCGCACTTGCGAAACAAGGCAAGATCGCGGTGCTACAATTTCATGGAGTTCCTGATTTGGATCATCCGTGGGTCAACACCCCTGCGGGGAGATTTTCGGATTATATGAAATACCTGCATGAGGGTGGATTCAAAGTGATCGCGTTGCGAGATATCAAAAACTATGTCACCGGGATCGTCCCGCCCTCCGACCCCTTCGCGATTATAGAAACTCGTAAAGCAGCAATCTCAAAAGCCCAATCCAAACCTTAGTGACTGCAGCCAAGCCGCACCGGGGATTTTTGAGTTCCCGTTAGGTTGAAATAAACGGTTGCAACGGGAGTGGGGTTCTGTTATTGATTGTTTTCCCGCAGGTGGTCTGCGGGGCAATTTTTGATCTAAGTTATGGCTCAACATCCTAGCTTGCGTGGTTCGAGTGCCCTTGGTGCTAAACGCAATGTATTGAAACGATTTGAACGGGTGGAACTTCTGAAGAAGCGCACCCTTTGGAAGGAAGGTGACCGTGTCACCGGCCTGCGTAAGACTAAGCCCGACGCCTAATTTTTTCTCCAACGCGGCGGGTGGTGGATTTAGATCCACCACCCGTTGCTTTTTTAATGTCTGACATGTTCGTGCGTCTGCAAAAACATTTGGCCGACGCGGGAATCGCGTCCCGGCGTGCGAGCGAACGCGTGATACTCGACGGTCGGGTGACGGTGAATGGCAAGATGGTGGCGGTTCTTGGCACCAAGATTGATCCCCAACATGATCAGGTGCGAGTGGATGGGGTAGAGCTGAAGGCTAAAAAGAAGCTCTATATTGCGATTCATAAGCCCAAAGGGTTGATTTGTTCCAATTCGGATCCTGAAGGGCGACCGTTGGTGGTGGAGTTGCTTCCTCAAGAATGGTCGGGTCTTTATTCGGTGGGCCGGTTGGATTTTAATAGTGAAGGGCTAATTTTCTTTACCAACGATGGTGATTTTTCGCTGAAACTGACGCATCCCCGCTATGGAGTGATGAAGAAGTATTTGGTAATGGTGCCGGTGAAGTTGGATTCAACGATCTTGAAACGTTTTACTGAGGGGGTTTATCACGAGGGAGATAAGCTTCAGGCGGAACGAGCGCGTTTATTAAAATCATCTAATTCGGGGTCGGTAGTGGAGATCACGTTGCGCGAAGGCAAAAACCGAGAGGTGCGGCGTATGTTTGAGACGCATAATATCCCCGTGGATCGTTTGTTGCGTACGCAGATTGGCGCGATTAAGCTGGGTGAAATGCCACGAGGTCGTTGGCGGGCGTTGACAGAATCGGAAATCAAATCTTTAATGATGCCGAGTCGCTAAGTGGGCGCGGGTTGGTTTTCCACTTTGATTGTTGGACACATGAAATTTTTACCACGAAATTGGTGCGCCTTTTTTTTATTAACGAGCTGTTTGGCTACGGGGCTTCATGCCGTTGAAAAAGCGCGAGTGAATCAGCCTCGAGTCAATGTCCGAGGTCAGGCTGCGATGACGAGCGAGGTTGTGACGCAATTGCAAAAGGACGAGGAGGTTTCCATACTTGAGGAAATCACGATTGCAAAACCAAAAGCCGGCGAGCCCGCGAAATGGGCAAAGATCCAGATGCCGAGAAATACGCCGGTGTGGGTTTATGCTCCGCTACTGAAGGATCGCTTGACTTCATCGCGCAAGCTGAATTTGCGAGCGGGCCCTGGTGAGAATTATAGTGTGGTAGGGCTGATTGCAAAAGGGGAGGCGATCAAAGAGATTCGGTCCTTGGAGGACTGGGTTGAGATCGAAACGCCAGCGAATGCATTTGCGTTTTTGGATGCTCAATTATTGACCAAATCTGGGCTAGAAACTCCCGCTCCGGCTGTCACCCCCGCAGTTGTAACTGCACCGGTTGCAGTTGTGGTTCCTCCTCCTCCTGTTGTTGTGGTTCCATTAGCCACAGAGTCGTTAGCGGATGTGGCTGCTGCAATTGTCGTGGCGGAGAAACCGGCACCTGTCAAACCCGCGATCGTGGTTGCACCAGTTTCTGAGTTGGTTCCAGTCGCGGCTGTCCCCGCTGTGGTAGTTCCTATTAAAATTGTCGAGCCTTCTGTTTCACCTGTTGCTGACCCTGGTCCTGCACCCCGCCGAACTGTGCGACGCGAGGGCACGGTGCGATCTACTCGATTTAATATTCAAGCGCCGACTTATTTTGAGTTGGTCTCCTCGGAAGGGAACATTGGGATCAATTATCTCCAAGGGGAAAAGAGTGGGCTGAAGTTACGTGATTTTCGAGGAAAGAAAGTTGTGGTGAGCGGTGAGGAATCGATTGACCCGCGCTATCCTTCGCGGCCGATCATGGAAATCGAAACGATCGAAACTGCTCCTTAATGTCCTTGAGCAATCTCATTGACGGTCGTGTGATTGCGGAGCAGTTGCACGGGGAAACGAGTCAGCGGATTGTTTCCCTAAGTCAACGAGGAATTCAAGTTGGGTTAGCATTCGTGCGAGTTGGGGAGGATCCAGCGTCCCAAGTTTATGTTGGGATGAAGGAAAAAACTGCGGCACGATTGGGTGTTCGTTCGATCACACATGTATTGCCGGAGCAGGTGTCGCAGGCCGAATTGCTCGAGTTGATCCACCGCTTGAATGCAGACCCCTCGGTTCACGGTATTTTGGTTCAGGCACCCATCCCTCGGCAGATTGATTCAGCGCAAATCTACTCTGCGGTGTGCCCTCGGAAGGACGTGGACGGTTTTCATCCCATGAATGTGGGAAAAGTTTTGCTCGGTGACAGGACGGCTTTCTTGCCGTGCACACCGGCTGGTGTGCATGAGCTATTACTCCGCAGTCAGGTATCGTTAGCTGGGGCTGAGGTGGTGGTGTTGGGGCGTGGCAATATCGTGGGAAAACCGATGGTCTCGATTTTGATGCAGAAATCGCCACATGCCAACGCGACGGTCACGGTCTGCCATTCGCACAGTCGGCATGTTGCGGAACACTGTCGTCGTGCTGATATTATTATCGCTGCGATAGGTGTGCCTTTGTTCCTCAAGGAGGATATGGTTCGGGCGGAATCGGTGGTGATTGATGTGGGCGTCAACCGGATCGCGGACAGCACTGCAAAAACCGGCACGAGATTGGTAGGGGATGTGGATTTTATTCACGTCCAACCCAAGGTCCGCAAGATCACACCGAACCCTGGTGGTGTTGGACCGATGACAATCGCCATGCTGATGCGTAACACCGTCACAGCGGCGGAAAATCTTTCCAGATAAAATAAAACAACGTTTCAAGAATCCCAATGCAAGCGACTCGAATTCTTCCTGATCTGCAAGCGTCCCTCCTCTGCGAGGACATCCGCCAAGAAGCCAGTGGCAACCTGATTTTGGTTGGCGTGATCGGCTATATCAATGTGCCGCAAGTGCCTGCGATGGCGTTAAAACTGTGCGTGCTTAACCGTTGGACGGCAGGGATTGGTAATTTTACCGAGACGGTCAAGATGATCGCGCCGGACGGAAAAACTGTTTTGCGGGAGAATAAGACGAAGATTGGTTTGCCGACACCGAACCATCACTTCACAAGTGCTACAGTTTTTAGCCAACCCAAATTTGAAACTGCCGGCGTGTATTACTTCGAGATTTACGTGGAGGACATGCTCAAGATTCGATACCCAGTGCCCGTGAGCTTGGTGAACCCACCGGCTGGGGCAGCTCCCGCCGAGAGTGGAGTTTCTCAGAGCTAATCTGACGTGCTCGTCCGGTTTCAGGCGCGAGGATTTTAACGATGATGGACGGTCAAAGGAAGTTCGCTGTTAATCCTTTCACCTTTCGAGGTGTGGCTTCCTACGCCCATGCGCCGCTCTGGTGCTTGGCACTGATCAGCCTACCACTGGCACTGGTGATCAGTAGCGTGGGGTTGCATTGGGTCAATCGGGCGATTGTGCCACCCATTCGCCACGCGATCGAACAATTGCCAACCCGAGCCAACCTCAAGGCAGGGATTTTGACTTGGCCGGAGGACGCGACGCCGATTTTAAGTGAGGGTCCATTTTTGTCGCTTGCGGTGAATCCAAGCGATGCCCGTCCCCTGGGGCAAAATGGAGATTTTCAATTAGATTTTCGGCGTGATCGAGTGTTGTTGCGTACGATTCTGGGCGAGTTAAATCTTTCCTATGAGAACCGTTGGACGCTCGGATTGGCTCGGGCCGAAGTTGAACCTTGGTGGGGTGCATGGCAGCCGTTGATGCAAGGAGGGATATTTTTCGGGATGTGCTTGTTCCTTCAATTGAGTTGGTTTGGACTAGCGACAGGAGGAACTCTTGGAGTTCGAGTGCTTGCTCTTTTGCTTCATCGGAACGTGACGGTGGCGGGGAGTTGGAAACTGAGTTACGCCGCGTGCTTTTGCGGAGCGATGCTGATGGGGTTGGCAATTTTACTCTACACCTATCTGCAACTGAGCCTTACGGGGTTGATGATTCTCATGCCGGTGCATCTGGTTGTGGGGGTGGTTTATCTGATAGGGGCGACAATTGTGCTTCCCTCTGTGTCTCGAGTCGGACCGCGTGCGCCGAATCCCTTTGTTCCCCAGCTTGAAACTACAAAAGTGACCAAGGCTAAGAATGAGAATCCCTTTCGAGGGTAGGGTTGCATGCGTGCTTTCCAGGTCGGTGCGAGATGGAGTTTGCCTCAGGCCGCAGGCTTTGGAAGCAGCCGCGAAATAACGAAGAATAATCCTGCGACCACGAACGCTAAAACCAACCAAAGAAACCAACTCCCTGAGTTAAAATGGCCGACGGTGGTTGTGGGTTTAAGTAATTCTTCGGGGGCTAGAATGGCGGAGGTTTTGTCTGCCGCGAGGAGGCGATGGCCTAGTATTTGCAGATCATAACGAGGTGCGGCAGCCTTTATGTTTCCGTAATAAAGGGCGATCGGATCCGTAGGTTTGGCCTTAAAAACAAGGCGAGAGGTGGGCCACCATAATTGCACAGAGCTTAATTCCAAGGGGGGATTATCATCATTCTCGATTTCAAGAAACACGGTGTTTGTGCTGGGTGCTGATGAAAGGGGCAGGGTGAGGTTCTTGGGTTTATCCTCGGGCAGTCGGGCCCAGATTGTTGAGCCGAGAGTTTCTTGAAAAAAGTTTCCGTAGTGATCTCGGCGAGAAGCTACCAACCGGACCTCGCGTCGAAAATAGGGCGTGGTACTTTTGCTTGTTAGGGATGAAAACCAGACGCCGCTCAGGGGTAAGGTTAATTGCCAACGACTCACGGTGGGTCGCTTGGGATCATTGGCGGGGACGAACGCAGGTTGGACAGTGCGCAGGATGGGTGTTCGATCTAAAATGTAGGGAATTTGTCGGCCTTGTTGCACTAGGCGCAGGTCAGCCAACTTTGCCGCAGAGTTGGCTAGGACGTCGATATCGAGTTCCAATTGATAAACACCTTCTGCCGAGATAGGAATTAGTTTTCGAAATTGCCAGGGCGCAATATCGAGAGGTGCGCCGATGGGGTCAACCATGGCGAACTTGTCGGCGCGTTGGTAATCGGGGTTTACGGTTAATGGACTCGGCGTCGGTAGGAGGAGTTGAGCACCCTGTAATTGAGATTCGAGTTGGTCAATGTCGTAGCGTGGTGGTGGACAATCGGGGTTGCCGCTCAAAAACGTGTAGGTTCCTTGGCGAGAGGCATTGAATACGATGAAAACCGAACGATAGCGTGCCGTGAGTCCGTTTAAAACGAGCGGGGGATTGTCGAGGTTCTCGATGATTAACGACATGAGCGGGGTCTCATAGGCTAACCCACGTCCTAGGCTCAATTTTGGGGCGAGGTTCGTCGTCCCCATTGTGGAGCGATACACGACATCGTTCAGCAATAGAATCGGTTGGGCTTCGCCGTCCACCCACCGAGTTTGAGTTAAAGTCACAGCACGACTAAAAAGTGGCTCCGGCGTGTTCAAAGTCAGACCCTCGAGCACTAGATTAGCACCCCCTAAACGCAGGTTGATTCGGGTTTGGCCGGGTTCCTCAATCTGTTCGAGGATTTCGACGGCGAGGGGTTCCGTGGGAACAGGTGTGGGTGAAGCGAAATAGAATTTCGCGCCAGTGAATGGGACGGGAGGAGAGCGGTGGTCGTCGATTGTAACGCGGAATTGGTGCCACACGCCCGCAGGTAATGGCAGACGTAGTTGGCGAGAGCCCACAGTCCGACGGAATAATGGCACACCTCGTGCGATTATCTGCCAACGTCGCCCGTCGGTGGAGGCTTCGAGCATGGCTGCTTTGAGGAACTCGACTTCGGTGGTTTCCAGATAAACGAAATCAGGTGTCTCGGAGCGAGTTGTGGTGAACTCGAGCACGGTAGCTTCTTTGTCGATGCGACTTTTAAAAGTGGAGGATGCCTCGTTGAAGGGCAGTGCCAAGGCGGGACGTTCAGTTGCGAAAGGGAGTTGATTACCGTCGGGATCAAGGAGCCGCAGATCGGGTCGGCCAGCACGGGAGGAAGTCAGCGTTGTCAGGGGCACGGCGATCTTCACCAAACCGGTTTGACCGAGTGTGAAGGATTGGGAGAATTTCCATTCTGCGGGCAATGCCCACGCTTGAAAAGTTGCCGGAAAGAAGCTCAGTGACCAACAAAAAAACAGAAAATGGCGCAGGATCATAAAGAGTGTTTAACCGGATGTTGGTGGAGGCTCAGGAGGTTGAGTGGGAGTTGCTGGGGCCGATAAAAACCTTTGGTAAATAAAGGAACTTACCATGAGCAAGACGGCTAAACCGAAGAGTGAGCCAATTCGGTAGAGTCCTCCCAGTTGCCAGAGGTCGTGGAGGAAAAGTTTTAGGAGTGTGACCACCAAAAGACCCATTCCAGCAGCTCGCACGGGAAGGAGTTTCCATTTGAATCCGAGAATGAGCATCACGAAAGCGAATCCCCCCCAAGCCAAAGAGTAAGCCATGTCCTGATCGAACCGGTCGGTGGAAGTGAATCGGAGGCGCTCACCGGCAGGGCTGAAGTAGTCGGCGATCTGGATATTGACGAGAAGGAACAAGAGGATGGTTCCTAGTGTGTAAAATAGAGGTAGAAGCGAATAACCCTTTAATTTGTGTCGGGGTGGAGCGAGCAAACGTGCGGCCAGAAATTGGCTCCCAGCGACGAGGGCGTAGGCGTAGAGATACCAATTCAGCAAGGGTTGGCTCCCTCGAGCTGATGCCTGCATAATGGATGGGTTGAGGGCTAACCGAATGAAACTGCCGACGAGCAGGACGCAACCGACGATTCGCAGACCGGGGTGGGGCACGCGATGGAATAGCCATAATAATGCAACACCTTCAAAGGCCCAACCGATGGTGATCCACTGGCGGTCAAACTGGATGGGAAAGATAAAGGTGATAAAAAAGAGTGTTGCCCCGCCGAACATTGCAAGTCGCGTCTGTTGGTGTGCGGGATCAGAATCCGTTCGGCGAAGGGTGCTCACGGTCGCAATCAAACACGGCAAGGCGAGTGCGGCAGGAATAAGCCCTTTGTAGGGAAAATCTGGAAACCCATCCACGAAACCTCGATAGAGGGCGAGAAAATGGAGTGGCAACGCTAGGGCAGCCGCAACCCAAGGCCAGCGACGGTTCTGCATTTTGGCTCGAAAACAAAACGGAAACAGGAAAAACAGCATGCCAAAGCCGAGATACCACGAAACAGCGAGAAGCACTTGGGGCGGCTGAAAGCGCGTGAAGTGCCAAGTATGTTCGAGGATCAACACTGAGGCCAAGCCGGAAAGAATCACGAGGTCGGTGCCATAGACGATGCAAACGCCGAGCAAGCAAATGAGTAGGATTAAGGCGAGACCAAATACCGAGTTGGGATTACCCAACGGAAGTTGCAGAACGACAAGAGTCAGGAGTAGAAAAGGAAGTGCTGAGGCAATGGAGCTAATCTGCTCGAACATTGATTGAGTGAGCACTGCATCAGGTTCTTGGAGGTTAGGATCGGAAGGCTTTCGTTGGGAGAGAATGTGCCGAGACACCCATGCTCCGGCGACACCAAAAAACAGAGCGAACCCCCCAATCACCGTGAGTAATAAGGGCACGCGTGTGACTTCGGCAGGCACACCGATAATCCAGATTCCGGCGAGAATCAGTGTGAGAGCGAACGAAACAAGAACGCCCCACACCACGGCGGTCGTGATCGCCAGAATGAGGACAATGCCGTTGATTAACAACACTACCGGCCAGATCAGCCACGAGATCGTTGGGAGTTTAAGAATGAAAAGGAGAATGAGCACCAATCCCGCCAAGGGTGCTAGGTGCAGCCAATTTAACCGCACAGGGCTAGGCTTCAGACGCTGCAGGTAGATGGGGGTTAAAGCGTGGAGCACTGTGAAGAGGAATACAAAGCCCATCGCCCAATTTAGTGACTCGGCGTTGAGAAAACGATTTAACCAGCTCGCAAAAAACACAAAAATGAATCCGCCAGTCGCAAAAATCGCCGGACGTAATTCGATCCGAAGCCAAACCGCGGTGATCAAAGCGAGATCCACCGCCATCACAAACCCAAGAATGAGTGGAGCGCGGCTGCCGATTTCTGTGTAAGAACCAAAGGCTAGAAACCCCGCGAAACCAAAGGCGGTTGCGGGTAAGAGAAGACAGGGTGCCACTAAGAAATTGTCCATCGGCTCCTCACGTGGATGGAGCACCGAGACCGAAAGAAATAGGGCGCTGAATACTAGGAAGACTCCCATGGCGGTGAAAACTTTTCCCGCCTCAAAAAATCGAAGGACCCATCCGATTTCCATTCCAATCGTTAGGAGCGCGGCGAGGAGAACGAGATAATGCCAACGTTTGCGTAGAGCGACCGCGATTAACCCTGCATCAAGGACCGCCAAATATCCGAACAACCCCAAGGGATTATCGACTCCCGTCGAGAGCAAGGGAGGGGTGAGAAATCCACCGAGCAAACCAAGGACAGCAATCACCTGACCATCCAGACGCAGAGCTAGCAGGAAGGCTGTGACCGTGATGAGAGCCATTAAGATAAATGCGGGAGTCGGCCCAATAAACTTGTAGTAGGCATGTGCCGCGAATGTATTGGCATAAAGGATGAGCGTGGAAGTCGCACAGAGTGTTTGCACGGTCACTACATGGCGTTCGCGCGATAATAACAACCCCCCAACCATGAGCATGAGGGCGAAGAGGTAACCGCAACTGATCCTCGTTTGTGGGCTAATCAAATTGTTCTCAAAAGAATACTTAATGAAAAACGCGACGCCCAGGAACAGGGCTAGCCCACCGATCCACGCGAAAAGTTTTACTCCCAAAAATCGTTCCCAATTGATGAACGAGTTTTCTTGAGGTGGTCGGATAGACGCATTCAGAGGGATCAAGGGATGACTCAGCAGTGGGGGAGAGATCGGTTGTTGGACTTGTGGTGAGGGATCGGGATCCATTGCGGAACCATTGGAAAGCACTGCAGGAATTGATGTTGATGCCGGGGAAGTTTCATCCTGATCCGTGGGAGTAGGTTGGTCGCTTGTTTGGGCTTCACTTTTGGGGAGGCGTTGCTCCAAATCCTCGATGCGGGCCTGCAATCTCAGAGCTAACCTGCGTTGACTTAAGACAATCAGAGGTACAATAAAGAGCACCACACCTAACCAAAAAACAACGACTAGGATTAAGAAATTCATCTCGATGTCTAGCATCGTGTTTGCGGGCTTAATTTAATCTTACGCCGGATGCGGATATTCAGCGAGTTTTAAGTTTTTGGGCTGAAATCGTATAAATCGATGTTGCGTGGGGTGCTTTGAGTCCGCTTTAATCAACGATGGTGTCTCACCGACTGGGTTTGTTATTGCTGCCGTCGGATGCACCCCAACGAATTGCGACTATGCAAACCCGCGAGCTTTGCTATTTGGATAATAATGCAACCACACGGGTGGCCCCCGAGGTGATTGCGTCCATGCTCCCGTTTTTCGAGAGGCAATGGGGCAACGCATCGAGTGCTTACAGTTTTGGTAACCATGTCGCTAAGCATGTGGAAAATGCTCGGGAACAGATCGCGGCCCTAATCCACGCGGATCCTCGTGAGATTATCTTTACTAGCTGCGGCACCGAAAGCACGAACACGGCGATTCACAGCGCGTTGCTGGCTCATCCCCGCAAACGCCACATTCTGACGACCGCGGTGGAACATTCGGCTACTTTGAATTACGCCCGTTTTTTAAAAAGCCAAGGTTACGATGTCACTTTTTTCCCCGTGGAACCTGATGGTACTCTCGACCTTTATTTGCTCGAGAAATCGATTCGTTCCGATACGGCCATTGTTTCTGTGATGTGGGCTAACAACGAAACGGGGGTTCTCTTTCCGATCGATGAAATTGCGGCGATGTGTCGTTCGCACGATGTTGCTTTCCATACAGATGCGGTTCAGGTGCCGGGAAAGTTGCCGATTGATGTTCGCAATATTGGATCTGATTATCTTTCACTTTCGGCTCACAAATTGCATGCGCCCAAGGGGATTGGAATCTTGCATATCAAGAAGCAGGTCAAATTCCATCCCTACATCATCGGAGGTCAACAGGAACGTGGACGGCGAGGAGGAACGGAAAATGTTCCGTATATTGTAGGTTTTGGTCGGGCCGCTGAACTGGCGTTGGCGAGTTTGGATGAGGAAAATAACCGTGTCCGTAAATTACGAGATCGGTTGGAAACGACGATTCTTGAAACTATTCCAAAAACCGTGCGCAACGGGGCCCGCGAGCCGCGTCTGCCGAATACTGCGAATATTTCATTTGTGGGAGTGGAGGCTGAAGCGATTTTGCTTTTGCTGGATCGCGTGGGGATTTGTGCTTCGAGCGGTTCGGCCTGCACCACCGGCTCCCTCAAACCCTCGCACGTGCTGACGGCGATGGGATTGAAAACAAAGCTCGCTCAGGGAGCGGTGCGTTTCAGTCTCGGCATTTACAATACCGCCAAAGACATTGATCACGTCCTAGAATATTTACCTGGGATCATCCAAAAACTGCGCGGGCTTAGCCCTGCTTCAGTTGCAAAGAGTAAACCGACGGTGAACAGGTGAAGGTTTGGCTGAGGAACGTCGTTGTATTGGATTGTCTCCTGCAGTCCTGAATATTTTATGAAAGAACCCAATTTAAAAAAGGCACTTGGCTGGGCGGTGGATGCGGCTAACGCAGCAGGTTTGTTAATGGAAAAAAACCTGAACCGCCCTAAGAAAATGAATCATGTCGAGCAGCACGATATTAAACTCGAGCTTGATGTGCGGTGCCAAAAAACTATCGAAAATAAACTACTTAAAGAGTTTCCAGAAGCGGCGATTCTCGGGGAAGAAGGTGTTTCCGGTGATCAAGAAGCTGCCTATCGTTGGGTGGTTGATCCGATCGATGGCACGGTGAATTTTACCTACGGTATTCCGCACGCCTGTGTATCCATTGCGCTTCAGCGTCGCACGAAAGGTGTCTCCGCTGAGCCAAACCCTGACGCAGCCTATGAGACAGTGGTCGGGGTCGTTTTGGATCCTTTTTGCCATGAAATCTGGACAGCAATTAAAGGTCAATCCGCTCGCTTAAATGGACGCAAAATTACTGTAAGCAGTCGGACTCGTTTGGACGAATCGATCATCACGATGGGTTTCGCTAAAACCACGGAAACCCTCAACGAAATGCTCCCTCGTTTTGGTAATGTCATCCGGAAGGTGCGCAAAGTTCGTATTATGGGTTCTGCTGCGCTTGCTCTGACTTACGTGGCTTCAGGTCGGTTTGAAGCTTATTGGGAGGGGGGGATTCGACTTTGGGATATCGCTGCCGGTGGGTTGATCGTGGAATGTGCTGGTGGAGAGTTTTGGAATGAACCCGTCAACAACGATCATACCTATCGTGTTATCGCGAGCAACGGGCTGGTGCGGAAAAAACTGCTTCAAGCCGCAGGTTAACGCTCGCTGGTGGGAGGCTCAGTGTTCAGTTCCAGGAGGTGAGCTGTCGGGTTCGATATGCACGAGGACATCCGCGATAGAGGGGAGCGCGTTTCGGACGGCATCCTTAACATCGTGGGCGACTTCATGCGCCGCTAAAACGGTCATGCTTGGGGAGACCTCGAGGTGCATATCCACGAAATAACGGTTCCCAACCTTGCGCAGAAAACATTTCTCCACACGGCGCACGTGGGCTCGACTTTCTGAAATTAAACAAACCTGTTGTCCTAAGCCTGCGGGCGGTGATGCGTCCATTAGTTCGTTCAGTGCAGGACGAAGTAACGAGTAGCCGTTCCAAGCGATTACTAGGGCTGCAATGATCGCCGCGAGTTCATCCGCTGCCGCTAGTTTAGGGCCACCAATCAAGGCCACAGTAATTCCGATGCCTGCGGTGAGAGAGGTGATGGCATCAGCCCGATGGTGCCAAGCGTCGGCATGGATCGCACTGTTCTCCAATTGTCGGGCGGTGAGAAGAGTGCGGCGGTAGAGTACTTCCTTGATGATGACGACGACGACCAACACTACTAAGGTAAATGCTCGTGGGCTTTCGTTGGGATGTAAGATTTCGAGAACCGATTGAACGCCGATCCACACGGCGGTAGCCAGCAGCATCGCAGCGACGACGGCCGAGGCGATTGGTTCCGCTTTGCCATGGCCATAAGGGTGATCCTCATCGGGAGGAACGGAGGCAACCACAACGGCTCTCCAAACAACTAATGAGCTAAAAACATCCGCGAGCGACTCGACTGCATCGGCGATGAGTGCCTGGGAATGGCCCAGGACACCCGCAATCATTTTGATGACGGCGAGCAGGCTGTTGATGACCAAACCAACCCGAGTGATGTGAACACCTCGTTCTAATCGTGAATCAGACATCGTTTGGTCTCCCGCATCTGGTTAAACACTCGGGTTAGATCCTGTGGCAGAACATCGCGTCGCGGAGCTTGGGTTCGAACCAGGTGCTCTTGGGAGGCATGATTCCACCTGCATCCGCAATCACCATTAGATCCTCGATGCTCGTCGGAAACATTGAGAAAGCGCAGGCGTATTCTCCTGCATCCACACGTTTTTCAAGTTCCGAAGTTCCGCGAATTCCGCCGACGAAGTTGATACGCTGGCTTGTGCGCGGGTTATCAATTCCGAAAATCGGATCGAGAACAAGTTTTTGGAGCAAGGTCACATCGAGACTCTCAATTGGATCCTCAATTGTGGCGAACTGGGGGCGGAAATGCAATGTGTACCATTGTCCTAAGCAATAAAACCCGAGTTCATGTTTCTGAGTTGGCCGTGCTTCCCCCGGGGTTTTTATGATAAAAACGGAATCAAGTTTCTGCAACAATGCTTCGGGAGTGAGCCCATTCAAATCCTTCAACACTCGATTATAAGGCAGAATTTGCATTTGGTTATGAGGGAAAATCACCGCAAGAAACCGGCCACTTTCACCGGTGCCTTGGCGCGACTTGAAAATGCGCGCAGCGGCGGCACTTCGATGGTGGCCATCCGCGATGTAAAGGCAAGGGGTGCGTGCGAATTCTGTCTCAATCAACTGAATCAACTCCTGAGTCCGAATGACCCATGCCGTGTGTTGAACTCCGTCTTGTGCTCTGAAATCAATGTCGGGAGTTGCGTCGACCACTTTCGCAAAAGTTGCATCCAATGTGGGGTTCGCCCGATATGTCAGGAACACTGGCCCTGTTTGCGCGTTGAGCACTTCCACATGTCGAACTCGGTCATCCTCTTTATCAGGCCGTGTTAATTCGTGCTTCTTGATGATGTTATCGAGATAATCTTCGCAGGAAGCCGCAGCCACGAGTCCCAGTTGGGTGTGCCCGCCCATAATTTGACGGTAGAGATAGAAGTGCTGACTGGAGTCCTGCGTCAACGCACCTTGATCCAGCAACTGATGAAAGTTCTTTAAACCTGTTGCGTAGACCTCGGCAGAGTAGGGATCCGTCCCGGGTGCGAGGTCGATCTCCGGTTTGCTGACATGAAGAAAGCTCAGTGGGTTACCCGCAGCCGTCACGCGGGCTTCTTCGGAGGACATAACATCGTAAGGCAGTTCGCAGATGCGAGCAGCGAGATGTGCTGAGGGACGTAGGGCGGCAAATGGTTTGATTGTAGCCATAAAATCAGGCGCGCAGAATAGGCTCACACCCCCATGGACGCCAATCGGAATTTTTTACACCGCCCCGAATCAAAACGGGTTGACGACGATATTGGAGGCCGTCAATTGAGGCGAAACCGCTGCGGGCTTGGTTCCTGTTGGCATGGGTGGGAAGTCGAGGCTCGGCGGCATCGGCGGCAAACTTTTGACCAGATGCCGCCAGTTGGTGCGATCCTGGGGACTCATCGCTTGCCATACTTCAGCGTTCTTTAAAAACTGGCGGCGTTCGGTTTCGCTCATGGTTGCGAATTTTCCGAAGGAATCGATGCACACTTGACGTTGTGACACGGGGAGGTCTCTGAAGGCGCGGAGTGTCGCTTCCATCTGTTGGCGTTCGGGTTCGGAAAGCGTGCCTAATTGCTTCTGTTGCTCGCTGGGTGGCAGGTCAAAATAATGGTGGAATCGGGTGGATAATCGTTGGCGTTCGTCGGTGGAAAGTTTTTGCCAGTGTTCAAATCGGGCTTGGATTTTTTGTTGATCCTCGGCTTTGAAGTTTTGTAGCCAAGCTTTTTGGGCTTCAGGCCCGGCCTGAGCGAGTCGGACGAACGAGGTGACGACAAGTTCAGATTCCAAGATTTCTTTCTGCAACTCCGGCGACAGTCGATCCCACTGCGTCAACCGGTTTTCGAGGAGGACACGCCATACGGCGGGTGTGCTCGCAAGGCTGGCCCCTCGACTGTCGGGCGGGAGGATCATCAGGTTCTTGGTTAACCAATGAAACTCGACTAGTTGCAATCGTTGTTCGCGTTCTGTTTGAGTCAGAACTTCATATTCACGGAGTTTTGTGCGGAGGACGGCTCGTTGTTTTTCATTTCGGGTCGCTAATGCTACCTCGCGCTCGGCGGTGTTCATTCCCAACCAGAGGCGGAATTGAGCCATGGGCGAGTTACTCAGGTTCAAGGCGGGGAGCGGGGGAAGGCCGGTGCCGGTGGAACCCAGCGGGGTTTGTCCTCTCGCCAGAGTTAACGAACCGATAAGGATGAAAGCCAGCCAGCGCACGGTGCAGGAATTATTGTAACACAGCCAATAGGGTCAGGTCTGGTTCAGAGTTGGGGGTTCCAAGACGTCGAATGGCTTCAAAATCCGTTAACAACTCGATCGATGGGGCGGTCGTTATGCCGGAGACCAGTTTCATGCTTTCGACAAGTGCCTTCTGCTGAAGGTGCGACTGCTGCCGGTAAACGAGAAAGGCAACCATCCCCAAGGTCGCGGTTGCTGCGAGGGGTCTGAACCAGATCCGTCTTACGGAATCAATCCAGCCGCCGCCTTTCGATTGGTGAACGGGACGTTGCTCGCGCCGAACCTGCTGCACAACTTGACTCGTAAAGTTGGATGACAACGGGGCGATGGGTAACTCGGTCAGCAACTGGTTAAGCCGGTGCTCCTCGGTCCAAAGGGCGAGGTTTTCTGGGCTCTCCTGCAACCAAGCGTCGTGTTGTGCCTGTTCAGAGGCCGATAGCCCTGTTCGCAGCAGCTTGACTGACAATGTGTTGATCTGGTTGCTGTTCATCTCGTCTTAGGATTAAAAACCGAGGCGGCAAAAAAGTTTCTCGGTAACGTTTTAAGGCCATTCTCCGGTGTTTAGATAAGGCTTTAATTTGTCCTTCAGCGTTTCGCGTGCGCGGTGGATGAGGGATTTTGTGGCTGATAAAGAACAGCCGAGAACCTCCGAAATCGCTTCGTAAGACATCTCCTCTTCCTTAAAAAGCAAGAGGGC
>Ga0114966_10002538_pt1 | contig 16254 bp, 21 predicted proteins | sample M_130207_XF_Meta_FD_87029 | JGI IMG/M metagenome (GOLD analysis project Ga0114966, IMG submission 87029) | Freshwater microbial communities from Lake Montjoie, Canada to study carbon cycling - M_130207_XF_MetaG | ecosystem: Environmental > Aquatic > Freshwater > Lake | place: Lake Montjoie...
AAAATGGAATTATTGACGCTTAAAAAGTTTGCCGGCAATGTCATGCGAAATAAGCAGGGACTTTTATACGCTTACTACTTCCAGCGCATCTCCGAGACCATGAAAAAGTTTATTGCAGGCGAAATCGAAAATCCACTTACAGACGCACCATCTGCAATCGTGGCGATTTCAGGGTGCAGCCTGCCAGCAGCAGCATTCCGAGAACGAGCGAACGGCGATTTTCCAATGGACTCGCTTTTGATTACTGGAATCTTCGAAAAGGATCTTACGAAAGCTTTTTCCGATGTAATAAATCTCGACTTTGGGCCTATCGATGAAAAAAAAGGCATACCCGTATTAATTGTTTATCGTGGCGGTGCAGTTGTCAGACATCTTGATTTTGACATCTCAGCAGAAGGCTTTGAAGACTTTTACAGTGCTTTAAAGGTAGATCATCAGGAAGACCAAATCAACGAAATGGTCGAAGCTTTTAGAGCTTTCATGCTAATTAAAGATAAATCTAGTCTCTAGTTAATAATCTTCAGATTAATTTTATTTTCACTCTAGGAACTTTTAAACTCCGTGATTAAATGAACTATATGAGTACAACTAACTACAACTTGCTGAAGCCGCTGAGAAAGTTTCAAACGGCGATACTAGGATCAAGAAGTCCTGACGGAGCATCATTAGAATGGCTTCGTAGGATGTGCCGCAAAGATAAGCTTCGCGCGGTCAAAATATCTGCCGACTGGCACACAACTGATGAATGGATTGATCAGTTTAACAGATCACGCATTGGCGAGCCTTCCGGCCGCTAACCAAATCAACTACATGGGTTTCTACTCGGTATAGTTATGCCACTAGCCTGGCGTAAGTAACACACAGAACCGGCGGCTTGTTGTCGTGAGAGGTAGGAACCTATGTTGTTGTTTATTTATTTACAAAGGAGATCAAAAATGTTGATTTTAAGCAGAAAACTTGGCGAATCTATTGTGATTGGTGGCATCACCGTTACCATCACCGACCTGTCAGCAGGCAAAGTTTCAATCGGTATTGATGCACCACCAGAAATGAAAATCCGAAGATCAGAACTAGCTATTAAGGAGAATTGTCCATGCAAACTATAGAAGAAATTGTGGCAGATGCAGTAGAAAAGAAGCGTGTTCAAGATGTTGCACATGAAGCAAAATGCCAAGAATGCGCAGATGCTTTCATCCAATCATTGCAACCAGCGATAGCGCAATGCCTGGTTGACCGGTCAAATCATCCATCTTGGATATGGTTTGATTTTCAATTGCCTACCGGCGAGAAGTTTCAAGCCGAAGTTAATCTTTATTATTCGGAAGAAAATGGCGTTCAATGGAGGCCTTATGTTTTTAATCCAATCATGGGCTGGATGGAATACGGACGCAGATACCAGAGTTATTCCGAGGTAATCGCTCAAGCAATAGACGCACAGAACTTAAAAAACTTTTTAGCATCGAAGGAGATTAAGATATGAGTTTTGAATTTAAGAAAGCCGCTGTTTCAAATCGCAAGCTACGCCTTGCCATTCTCGGCCCTGCCGGAAGTGGAAAAACTTACACATCTTTGCTTCTCGCCAGCGGCATTGGCCAGCCAATAGCCTTAATCGATACCGAGCATGGTTCCGCTGAGATGTACGCAGGCGAATTTGATTTTTCCACGCTAAAGCTTAAGGATTTCAATCCTTCGAATTACATCGAAGCCATTGCCGCCGCAGTTAAAGGAGGCTTCAAGACGATTGTTGTGGACTCCTTATCTCATGCTTGGGTTGGTAAAGGCGGCGCCTTGGAACTGGTCGATCAAGAAACGAGCAGAGGCAAAGGTAATTCCTTTACGGCTTGGAGAAATGTAACGCCTTTGCACAACCGGCTTATCGATAGCATCGTAGGCGCAGGAGCGCACATCATTTGCACCATGCGAACGAAGACAGATTACATAATGGATAAGGATAAAAACGGCGCCACGCAGATCAAGAAAGTTGGCTTGGCCGCTATCCAGCGCGACGGCATGGAATACGAGTTTGATTTCGTAGGCGAGTTGGATGTCAATCACAAGCTTGCTGTTACCAAAAGCAGAATCAAAAGCCTTGCCGACAAAGTCTTTGATAAGCCTGGTATCGAACTTGCAAACGAGTTCAAGAGCTTCCTGCAAGCTGGCGAAGCGGCCGCACTGGTGGCGGAGGCGATGGAAGTTTTAGACGCTACCATTATGATTTCCGGCGTACAGCAAACGCAAATCCTTTCACTTATCGACCAGCTTAATCTTGGCCAAGATTATCTTCCAAAGGTTTACGGACATTACCAAGTCCAAGCACTTAAGGACTTGACCGGAGCGCAAGGCTCCAAAGTATTAACAAGTTTGCAATCCAAAGTCACAGTTTAGTTTTTTAACCTTTTAGGAGTTTTTAGTTATGGATGAGAGTTTTACACTTGATCTTAGTACAGATCGACCAGCCTTTAAACCTATGCTCGAGCAGCTTGAAGCAGGCACTTACAACTTCAAAATCGTTGCGGCCTATCCGCACGAAACGAAATCGAAGAAGAAGGCCTTCAAGTTTGAACTTCTCGCACTTGATGCCGATAGTCCGATAAACGGAAAGACCGTTCACAAATTGAATTTTCTTAGTCACGCAGTTGGAAAGAATATTCTTATGCGAGAGCTAAAAGTTGTTGGCGTGAAAGTAGAATCTTGGGCCGATCCAGTAACCGGAATCATCGAAGCGGCAGAGCTGGAAGCGCAGCTTGCCACGGTTGGCGAGCAGATCATTGGCAAAATGGTTACGGCGTTGAAATCGATGCGAACAAATCCAAACGGCCAAGATTGGCACGAACTACAAATCAACGGCTTATCTAATCTGGTTTCACCAACCAGCAACGATGATTTGCCCTTCTAATTTTTAAGCGTTTCTTTGCCTGCCTTTGTGGCACCGTTTTAAAACGCAAGTGATCCCGAACGGATGTCATGGTTAAAACTGGCAGGCAAAGTTTTTTAACATTGTGTTTGTTTTATATTTTTAAAGGAGTTTTAGAGATGGCAGTTGAAACGAAATTACAAGTGATGACGCCTAAAGAGGCAACAATGATAATAGAAATATCAAATTTCGATAATCGAAAAATTAGGCAAAAGAATGTCCTATGGCTTTCTGATTTGATCAAAAAAGGTGAATGGGTAGTAACTCACCAAGGTATCGCATTTGATGTAAACGGCAGGCTGATTGATGGCCAGCACCGACTTTTAGCAATTGCAAAATCTGGTATAGATACGCCTATCCTAGTTACAAGGAATATTGAACCTGAAGCCTTTACTGCCATTGATACGCACTCTAGGAGAAACTTGGCAGATGTCTATAGGATAAGTAGGCAATATTCTGCTTTTATATCTACACTTTCAAAGTTAATTAATCATCATGCGCCAAAATTTAATCATGCCGAAATAACAAATGTTATTTTGAAAACTTCAGAACTTTTCGAAACTTATGCAGGGAAGGCTAATGTTAAATTTTTCTCTTCAGGCTCGGTGACTTCCGCTCTAATCTATTCCATCTCCAAGCATAGTGGATCTGAGGAGTATGTAACGACCCTTTACAGAAACCTCCGACTGGCAAACTATTTGGAAATGCCTGCTATTGGTCATGCGTTCCACAAATCACTTGCAATGTCGAAAGATTTTCAAGTTAGAAATACGGTCATACCTTATCAGATGCTGTATGTTTTTGATCCAGCAAACGAAAACTCGACAAAGATTCGAAGTTGCTCAAGTGAAGTAACGGAAAGTTTTAAGGCATGGATTCACGAACTTATAAAGGATTAATTGAAATGGCAACGCTTCTAACCAGTCTGTCTAAATTGAAGATTCATCCAGCCGCCGAAATCTTTCCAATGCTTTCCGATGTAGAAATCAGAGACTTGGCCAAAGACATTACCGAGCGTGGATTACAAAACCATATCGTCACTTACGAAGGCCAATTGCTGGACGGAAGGAACCGCCTGGCAGCTTGCATCCTTGCAGGCATCGAGCCTAAGTCAATGGAGTACGGAGGCGATTCGCCAGTTGGCTTTGTGATCAGCGCCAACCTAAGACGCAGACAACTTGACCCAAGCCAAAGAGCAGCGGTTGCCGTGGAGATTGAACCGATGTTTGCAGCGGAGGCGAAGGCAAGGATGCCTCGAAAACCAATAGATTCTGCTGTGGTAAATTTACCACAGCAGAAAAGAGAACCACCAGCCAGAGATCAAGCCGCTTCCGTTGTTGGAGTTTCTGGCAAGATGGTGAGCGATGCCAAAGCCATCAAGAAGAATAATCCAGAAGCCTTTGAACGCATCAAGTCCGGTGAGGTTACCGTTCATGAAGCCAAGAAGGAAATACGAGGCGAGGAAATTAAGGAAATTCGCGCCAAGATGGTTCAAGAAGCCGCCACAGTTCCAAAAGATCACCGGTACAAAGTAAGCGTTGGCAATATCGAAACCTACGAAATGCCTGACGAAAAGCAGTTTGATTACATAATTAGCGATCCTCCGTATATGGAAGAATTTCTATACCTTTACGAAACGCTTGCAGAACGAGCAGCGGATGATTGGCTCAAGCCTGACGGGCTATTAATCGTGATGTGTGGTCAATCTTATGTAAATCGTATTTATACGCTCATGTCTAGGCACCTTGATTACTATTGGACAGCAGCATATTTGACACAAGGCCAGCCAACACCACTAAGAACACGCCAAGTCAATTCAACTTGGAAACCTTTATTGTTCTTCGTTCCAAAGGGTAGCAAGTACAAAGGTAAAATCTTTGGCGATGTCTTCGTTAGTGATGCCAACGATAAAAGCTTTCATGAATGGGGCCAATCTGAATCTGGGATGCTTTCCATTATCTCAGGCGTTTGCCTACCAGGACAAACTATCTTTGATCCGTTTCTTGGAGCAGGCACCACAGGCGTAGCAGCTCTGAAGCATGGTTGCCTATTCGAAGGTATTGACCTTGAATCAAATAATGTTGATATGGCTAAGACACGAATCCACGGTACACGCTGGAGGAGTTTATAATGACTATTCAAAGAAGATACGGCAAAGGGACGCCATTCTCCAACTGGATTAGGAATGTTGAAAAACTTAGTTCGGATAAAGGATTCACTACCACCGATTTGGATTTCATTTGGATTTGCAAAGATGGAATTAATACCGCTGGCAGTTATTTTCTGATTGAAACTAAGAACATGATGCATGAGGTTAAAGAAGAGCAAAACAATTCACTATCGAAAATCGCTAGGAATTGCTTGAATGATCCGCACTTCAAAGGCCTTGTCTATTTGAAGTTTGAAAAAACTAGTCCAGAAGATGGAAAAATCTTCTGGAACTCAGTAGAGATTACCACCGAGCAATTGATTGAATACCTTGCGTTTGAGAAGGTGCCACCTAAAAGCGTAAGGTTTGCTAAGTAGTTAATATCCAAAAGATCCACAACCTCAAGAGCTAAGAAATGAATATTCTCGAATTCAGGCAAGTAACTTTCGCAATGCCAGTCAACAATAAATATCTAAATTATCGAAAAAAATGCTATCACGCTTGGTATTACACCAACGGCAGTTACTGGCAGGACGACAGCGGACAGGTAACGCAACGCTCTTGGATTGATCTATACGAGGAATTCTTGCCGTTTACCGAGCGAACAGGCGTATTAGTCAAGATGTTCTTAGATGACCACGAACAGGCCTTTGAAGACCACAAATTGACGCTGTTAAACGATCAATTTCCGCCTGACTTTATGGGCGATTCTCAGCGCAGAAATCAATGGGAGGCAAGCGAGTTTGACTTGCTCAAAAAGATAGCTTCAACGGTGGCAAAGAACATGAAGAAATACGAAGAAATGGCGGAGGTGAAACATGGCTAATGATTGGATCAAATTCCGTTCCGGCTTATTCGAATCACCAAAATTAATAGGCATGGCCAAGCATTTGTCACGCTCAATCAACTTCCTTAATTGGCTAACGCCGGAGGTTTGCGAGGTTAGCGGAGACAATGTAACTTCAGAAAAAGCGTTACGAATGGTAACGGGCGCGTTACTTTCCGTTACCTGGTCACGGTTACGCCAGTTCGGCAAGGCGTTACCTAATGGCGATTGCTTCCTAGAATTTTTATCATTATCTGACCTTGATGGCATTGCAGGCGCTCCAGATGTAGGGCTTGCTATGGAGTATGTTGGATGGGCGGAATACAGCGAGGAAATGCAGGGTGTAATAATCCCTAAGTTCTTTCTAGAGCATAATGTTGCGTTAAGTTCTGCCGAGAAACAAAGCGCTTATCGAGAACGAAAAACCATACAGAAACGAACTGAAAAGCGTTACCAAAGCGTTACCGAAGCGTTACCAACGGATGGTAACAAAACGGTAACTAGAGTAGAGGAGAGTAGAGTATTAGAAGAAGTAGAAGAAAAAGCAGAAAAAATATTCCAGCCTGAGATAATTTTTAAATGTCATGGAAAAGAAAAAGCTTGGAGCCTGACCGAACAATTCTTGGCAACAGCTCGCGAAGCCTTTCCAGCCCTGCCAGTTCTTGACATTGTCCGCGTCGCTTGGTTCTGGACGGAAAACAATCCAGAGCGCAGGAAGACGGCAAAAGGAATGCCAAGATTCTTGAGCAATTGGATTGCTAACGAAAACAACAAAGCGCCTACAGCAAATCTACCACGAACACGACCAGCCAAAGCGGCGCCAGTTGATGCCGAAGACTTCTTACGAAATAAACTCATGGAGATTCAATCATGAAACGGCCAATCAACTGCGTTAAATGCGGCAAAGAAGTTATCAAAATGTACGGCTACAAAGACCTTTGCAATCTTTGCTATACACGAAGCCTAAATCTTTCAGAGCAAGGCACTTTGGAACTAAAGAAACTTCGAGACGAGCTAAAGCAAATCAAGGCCACGCTAAAAACTCTCCGAACGACTTTATCCAATCACAAGGGCTCATTGCTAACCGCAGCCAGAAAAAACGAGAAGCTTAAAGCTGAAAACAATGAACTCGAAGCCTTTTTTGCTGTGACGTTCAAAGAAATAGGAAAGGAAACTAATCATGAAACCAACACTCTCAGAACTATTAAGCTGGACTAAGAAACACGCCAGCCGCTTTGCCTGGACAATGCCAGCAGATTTGGAATGCCTTGCGGAATGGGCCACGATTCAAACCAAGTACGGCGTAACCTTGGCAGAGCTTGAAGAAGTATCCGAAAAAATGGTTATGAACACCAAAGATGTTTTCGGAAAGGAAAATCACTTGAAGACTTTAAACAACATTTTACACGGACTACGAGAAAAGAAGGTTTATGCAGTCATCGACGATGACCAGCGAGGAACTTGCACAACTTGTGGAGCTGGTTGCGGATTGGTATCCGTTCCAGAGCCTAGGCAAGTAATCGATGGCGAATGGACTGGAGTCCAATTTACGTTCGTTTGGTGCAGTTGTACCGATGGCTACAGATACCGCAATACGAAGAACATCAAAGATCAGCCGCTTATGGGCCTGGTCGAATACGAGCGCCGAGTAAATCCGTTTTGGCGCAAACACGTAAAAGACTACTGGCAAAAGACCGTAAGCGAGAATGAAGTATTTGCATTCGCTCGCAACTTGGACGGCAAAGTAGGCGTCAATCTTTCGGTGTTAGATAAACTACAACTCAAAATTATAGGGAGAATGAACGATGAAATTGATGCAGGATTTATCGAAAGCCGTGCAGGAAGTACGCAAGGAAATCTGCCAAAAATGCTTACGAGCAACGATAACCAGATTTACGAAAGGTCGAATTTGTAAGAACTGCCTAGGCAAAAGCCTTGCAGCTAATGCCGATAAATTTCTGAGACTGGCGGCAACAGTTAAGCGCCTCCGAGATGAGAAAAATAAAGAGGCAATCAAAAATAAAAGATTACTAGAAGAAATAAAATGGCTCGGAAAAATAATTAAAGGATTGAGATTGTAGTTACAAATATGCAGTTTAGGATTCGATCAACGCATTTTTAAAAGGAGTTTTGATCAATGCAACATGAAAAAATATTGGATAAGTTGGAAGGCCTTGCAAATTTCCCTTGGAGCTTTAAAGCTTCAAAGGATCTCGATAGAGTTTTTGACAAATACGGCAATTGCCTTGTTTGGCTTGCCACTGACAAAGAACATGATAAGCGACACGGTCAGTTTATCGCAGAAGCGCCAATGATAATCATGAAGCTTCTCGAAGAGATCGACGAGTTAAAGGAGCAGATTTCAAAAGGTAAAACACGATGCCAGACGAAAACCACGAAGGCGAAGAAAATACCGAGGAACTCTTGATAAAAACAATGATCTCGCCGTTTACCGGATTGGCCTACAACCACCGGCAGATACCAAAGGAGCTTTCCGCTGGCAAGGATTTTAACGGTGAGACCGCAAATAAGCCTACGCAAACATATCCAGGCACTACCGAACGGATTGAAGTTTACTTGAAGCGTTCCGAGCTTGGCTTACCAATTTTCAACGCACTAGATAAGAAGGTGAATCATGGATTCGATACCGAAGTTTCTTAATTTAGTTCAAACGACCATTGACCAGAGAGGCCATGCTTATGGAACTCCAGCGGAGAACTTGAAAAGGATTTCGATTCTCTGGTCGATGCACCTTGAATTTGAGATAAGCGAATACGATGTTGCAATCATGATGGTAATGTTGAAGCTGGCACGAAACGCAAATGATCATAAGGACGATAACTTACTCGATGCCGCAGCGTATCTTGCGCTTGCGGACTCGGTAAAAGAAACGGCAAGGTGCTAATGGGATACAGCGAACGCCCTAAATACCGAGCGAAACGAACTACCGTTCATGGCCAAACCTTCGCCTCAAAAAAAGAGGCGAAACACTATTTAATCTACCGAGCTTTAGAAGAAGCCGGTCAAATCAAAGACTTAAAAACACAAGTACAATTCAAAATCGTTATCGAAGGTAAGCTAATTTGCAGCTACTTCGCAGACTTCACTTTCTTAGATTCGAAGGGAGTTTATTGCGTTGTTGATGTTAAAGGATTCAGAACACCAGTCTACAAAATCAAAAAGAAACTTGTTGAAGCCTGCCACCTAATCCAAATAATCGAGGTGTAAAATAATGGATGAGTTTTACAATTTGCGCGATATTGCAAAAGAAATTGGAGTAACTTACCAGACCGTTAAGAGCCGTACAGAGTTTCTAGAAATAGAAGTTGTTCAGATCCAGAACGATAAGAATATGTATCTTAGCGCCATCAAGGCCGCTGACCTCGCAAGGCTTAAGGATTCATTAACCAACAAATCACACAATGAAAACGGATTCTTCTACATAATCGCATTGGTGCCTGAGTACAACAGGGGCAGGCTTAAAGTTGGCTTTGCCAGCAATGTAGAAGAGAGACTAGGACAACACCGCACCGCAGCACCTACCGCCGAGCTTGTGCGCTCTTGGCCATGTAAAAGGTCATTCGAGAAGACCATTATCGCGGCGTTATCTTCATTAGGTAAACAGGTAAGAAATGAAGTCTATGACTTTGATTCAGTGGAGTTAATCGTTGCCAAAGCTGATATGTTGTTCTCGCTACTGAACATAGCGCCACCTATTTCGTTTGATAATTAAATAGTAAGCCGATATGATTAATAGCATGAATAGCCACCAACCAAAAAAGTTGTTCGAGTCCGGTGATGTTGCCAAGCACAACAGGCGCAGGCAGTTGTATCCGAGTAACTGGTCAAAGATACGCAAGGAGTTCATAAGTAATCATCCATTGTGTCGATCATGCGAACTCTTTGGCACGATAGAACTCGCAAGCGAGGTAGACCATATCAAGCCATTAGCCAAAGGCGGCGAGCCTGCCGATGTTAACAACCTTCAAAGTTTATGCAGGCCATGCCATGTACGCAAGACAGCGCACGATAACAAGTACACCACCGGCAGAGGCCGAAGGATGCCAAACAGGCAGGGTTGATTTTTTTTGTAGATGATTCAGATAAGAAAATTTTTTTTTGCGTTAGTCAGGATAAGGAATTTTTTTTTGCGTATCGAGCCACTAAAAAGATTGAAAATATGCTATTTTGGCAGGGCGAAGGGTAGGCGGGGTGCTTAGACCACCTCGCAATCGCCGGCATCTCCTTGGTGCGCCAGCAGTTTACGAACTAATTTTTTCAAAATCCATTCAAGTTTTACAAAAGGAGTAGGAAATGACACTGAAGAGCAAGACCGGCCCTAAAACGGCACCAGTTCAAGGCGAACTCTTTCATTACGCACCGCAGGCCACCTTTACGGACTTCGCAAATGCTGGCCTTCAGGAGACTGAGAAACGAATCGCTCAAGCAATCTTGAATAGCGCACCGGCTACGCTCATTGCCAGGCATGAAACGCAAGCGGTAGTTAGCCTGGCTAATACGCTGGCGCTGATCGCTGGCCTTCAGCGAGAACTTGCCACGCATGGATTGGTAGATGATACCGGCGAGCCTTCGCCGATCATTGGAAAAATAATTTCATTGGAAAGCCTGGCGCTGAAACTTGCGAACGCTCTTCGCCTGACACCGGCAACCAGGCACGAACTTACAAGAATTGGAACGCCTGCCGACTATCCTTCTGAAGTTCCGATGATGGGTAATAACGATGACCTATTTACGGACATGAGCAATGAGTAGTAGCAAGAAAGCTATTCACTTCATTGAACAGTATTGTTCACACGCCAAAGGTAAGCTTGCCGGTGAAAAGTTTACGCTTGCGCAATGGCAAAAGGATTTGCTAGTCAAGTTTTACGACACTTTAACACCAGATAACCAAAGGCAATACCAACAAGTATGGCTAGAACTTGGCCGCAAGAATGGCAAATCAACGCTCGTAGCAGCTCTTGGCCTATTCGCATTATTGGGCGATGGCGGCCAAGCTGAAGTAATCAGCGCCGCAAGTACACGCGACCAAGCAAAAATCATATTCGACTCCGCCAAAACAATGGTATTAAGCTCCGAAATCCTTTCGAGACGATGCAAGGTGTTACGAAACGAAATCGCAGTTCCTTCAACGAATTCAATCTACCGAGTGATTAGCGCAGATGCCAAGCGCCAGCATGGACTTAACCCTTCCTTTTGTATCCTCGATGAAGTCCATTGCCTTGGAAATGATGAACTCTATACCGCATTGCGCACCGCTGGCGGATCGCGCGAAAACTTTGCGTTTTGGATGATCACCACCGCAGGCACTCAAGCTTCGTTTGGATACTCTCAACACTCCTACGCAAGAAAGGTAATGGATGGATCGATTAAAGATCCAACTTTCCTACCGGTTATTTACGCCGCAGACCAAGGCGCAGATTGGAAAGATCCGGCGCAATGGCTCAAAGCGAATCCAAATATCGGAATTTCCTTGAATGAAAAGTTTCTTGAAGACAGTTGCCGAGAGGCGCAAACCTCGATTAGCAAAGAAATGGACTTCAAACGCTATCACCTGAATCTTTGGGAAGGCTCCGCGGAACAAAACTGGATTCAAATTGATAAGTATTTGAAGTGCGAAAAGATTAATAAACAGGAAATGATCGAGAAATATAAAAATAGGGTGTGTCATGGTGGCTTAGACTTAAGTTCAAAGAGAGATTTGTCCGCTTTTGCGCTCTATTTTCCGCCTACTTATGGCGAAGAAATAGGCGCTTTCCTTGTTTGGCATTGGTGTCCGAAGTACGCCACCGAATCACGAAGAGAATCTATTGGCGCTCAAGTCCTAGATGATTGGATTCGAGATGATTTTATTACCGAACACTCTACCGAGTGGATCAATCAAGAGCTAATCGTTAAAGATATCGCAGCACTTGCAGAGGAATTCCAGATTCAAAGTATTGGTGTTGATGAATGGAACGCCTCCGAAACACTACGGAAGTTAAAAGACGATCATAATATTGAAGTTCTAACATTCCGCCAGACGCTAAAAAACTTGAACAATCCGACCAAAGTTTTAGAAGAGTGGATTAATTTTCAAAGAATAATCTTGCCTGATGATCCTGTTTTGCAATGGGAGTTTTCGAACGCCGTTTGTATATCTGATCGAAATGGAAATATAGCGATATCAAAATCACGAGAAAAGGATAAAGTAGATGGTGTAATGTCCATGATTATGGCTCTTGGCCGATGGCAAGCATCTACAGCAACGGAAACAGATTTTAGCTACCTTGAAGACGGCATCACAATAATAGGAGACAACTATGAATTTTCTTGAAATCGTTCAGCGAATGTTTCGGCCTACTGGACGGTATTCGAGCAATATGCTGGTTGATGGTACATCAAATTATTCAGGCGTAGCAGTGACAGAGCAAACGGCGCTCGGATCTTCTGCCGTATGGGCTTGCATTAATTTGATATCGCAGACCGTGGCAACACTTCCGTTCAAGCACTACCTAAAAACAAAAGACGATAATCGAATTAGACTAGATTCGAAGCTTGATTTCATTTTGAACAACGAGCCTACGCAAGATTATAGCGGATTCACTTTCAAGGAAATCATGACCGCAGCAGCGGTTTTGCATGGAAACGCTTACGCAGAAATAAGCCGAGATGCTAACGGCGAGGTTAACGGCCTTTGGTATATTCCTACGGCGAATGTTCAGCCTTATTTTGACACCGATTCCGAAAGCGTTTGGTATGCGATCTATGCAGGTGATTACCGAGGCGGCAAGCCGTATATGGGCATACCAGCAAAAAATATGCTTCACCTTCTCGGCCTTTCCTATGATGGCTTATCCGGCTATTCACCGCTTTACTTACAGCGCGAAACCTTCGCCTTGCATTTAGCAAGCCAGCGATATGGCGCAAGCTTCTTTCGAAATGGTGCAAGGCCTGCCGGTATTATTAAGTTTCCTAATAAGCTTTCGCCTGAAGCCAAGGAAGGTTTAAGGCGTTCATGGGATAGTTTCCATAGTGGCGCTGGTAATGCTGGAAGGGTTGCGATCCTCGAAGGCGGCTTGGAGTTTCAGAAGCTGCAATTAGATCCAGAAGAAGCGCAATTTCTACAGACTCAAAGGTATTCAAGAGAAGAAATCGCAAGTATCTTCCGCGTTCCGCCATCGTTAATTGGCGCCGCAGATGCTAGCGACAACATCGAAGCGGTAAGCCTGCAATTCCTTCGAAGCCTGCAACCTTGGCTTTGCCGATGGGAGCAGGAGATTTCAAGGAAGCTAATCTTCAACATGGCCGAATATGTCGAGGTAGACACGAAAAGCGTATTACGCACCGATATTAAAACACGCTACGAATCTATGGCTATTGGCCGCCAATGGGGCTGGTTGAGCGCTGGCGATTGTCGCAAGCTGGAAAATCTTAATAGCGATATCGCAGGCATGGAAGACTACCTTAAGCCGATGAATATGGAAACCTTGGACAGCAAGCCAGTACCGGCAACCGCACCGGCACTAGTGAAGGAACTTATACCTGGCGGCCCTGCCGTAACGGCTCCAGGCGTGGACACTCCGAGCAGCGCACTACCACCAAACCGCAGCGATAACAAAATTCTTGAGCGTGTTTTAATCTTGAAGGTGGCGCAGCTCCGAGCCATTGAAGCAACCGCACTAAAGCGAATAAGCAAAGACAAGCTATTCGTTTCGAAGTTGGAAGAATTGACCGAACAAACCAAGAAAAGGCACTATATGGCATTTGATGAAATCCTCGAAGCCTTCGAAATCAAAGGCAAAGAAAAAATTGCGGAGTTCATCGCAACCACCGCATCGAACAACTTGAAAGAAAAGTTCCTCGATGTAGCAGGCAATACAAATTTTGCTGGCCTGCCTGCCGCTGTCGAGAATGCTTTGCCTAGCTATCTAAGTTCAAACTTACTTCCATCATTCACCACCACGGAGATATAAACATGGAACGCAGAAACGCAGTTGAATACCGTACCGAAAACGAAGGCAACACGATTACCGGCTACGCCGCAGTATTTACCGATCTTAACGGTAAGCCTTCACTATCTGAAAACCTCGGAGGCTTCAGGGAGATTGTAGCGCCTACCGCATTTGATAAACGAAGCGGCAAAGTCTTGGCGTTTTATAATCACGATTCAAGCCAAGTCTTAGGCAAGGAAGGAACGAATCTGGAATTAAGCGTTGATTCGAGAGGCTTGAAGTTTTCCTTGGTATTGCCTGACACCACCACCGGCAGAGATGTCCGAGAGTTAATCAGAGCAGGAATTTTATCCGGTGTTTCGTTTGGCTTCACTGTCAACAAGGATTCTTGGGCTGTGGTCAATAACGAAAAGATTCGAACGCTCGAAAGCGTTACGCTTTATGAAATCTCACCGACTGCCAACCCTGCCTATCCAGATACTAGCGTAGCGCTTCGAAATCTTGCGGAGGTTGAACGCTCCGAATCACGGAGAAAACAAGCAATCGCAAGAATTAAGTTGATGAAATGGAATTTTTAGTTGACTAATTAAAGATATTGTTAGTACACTAATATTAATTAGATCACCACGCTTTTGCGTGAACAGCTTTGGAATTGTCTCCGAAGCCGTTCACGCATTTTTTTTTGGAGTATGAAATGAATAAAGTTGAACTGCGCGCCGAGCGCACCAGATTGATTGCAGAAGGCGAATCCATGACCAGCGAACAACGCGCATGGACACCAGAAGAAGAAACTCGTTTCGCAGACCTTGAAGCCAAGGTTAATGAAATCGACGCACTGCTTAACGCAGACCCTGCCGCTGATGTTACTGCCTCCGCAGATTCAGCACGAAGCAAACTGCAATCTTGGAAGGCATCCGCACCAGTAACACCGAGTGTGCAACGCTCCAAGGTTTATTCTTCCGCACCTAATTTCGTAAGAGATTTTGGCGACAAGAACGATAAGCAAAAGCGAAGCCTTGCGATCAAGGGTTGGCTTGCTGGTGGTTCGCGCTCTGAATTGGTCAACGATGAAATCCGAAGCGCAGCAAATGAAACAGGCCTTAACATCGATGCCGACAGATTGACTTTGGATCTTTGCCGCAGCGCATCCAGAAACGCCGAAGAACTTAGAGCTAATCTGTCCGTAGGTACTAATAGCGCTGGCGGTTATTTGGTTCCTACTGAATTTATTGCTTCGCTTGAAAAAGCAATGTTGGCTTTCGGTGGCATTCGTGAAAAGGCTTCGATCATCCGCACCACTGGCGGCAATCCTTTAACGATGCCAATGGTAAACGATACCAGTTCTAAGGCTGCTATCGTTGGCGAAGGCTCGGCAATCACCGCAGCCAATGCCACCTTTAGCCAGTTTTCACTTGGAGCCTATAAGTATGCTGCAAGCATTCAAGCTTCTTGGGAATTGATCCAAGATTCAGGTATCAATCTTGAATCTGAACTGGGAACAATCCTTGGCGAAAGATTGGCACGAGGTCAATCAGAACATCTAGCCGTAGGAAGTGGCAGCGGCCAGCCAACTGGCTTGGTAACTGGTTCGACCTTAGGCGCAACGCAAATAACTAATAACGTTGTTAGTTACCAAGATTTATTAAACCTTTATCATTCGGTAGATGTTAATTATCGAAGAAATGCAAGCTGGGTCTTCCATGACTCTTTCTTGGCGATCCTTCGGAATCTTACGGATGATGCCGGCTTCTTGATTTTTGGCGGGCCTAATGTTGGCGAGCCTACGACTTTACTAGGCGCACCAATCGTTATTTGTAACGACATGGCTTCCGATATGACCACCGCAGCAGGCAAGATTGCTTTGTTCGGTGATATCTCAGCCTATAAGATTCGCGAAGTTAGTAACATCGAATTGACCAGGCAATCAGAATTGTATTCCAGTTCTGGGCTCGTTGGCTGGGTGATTCATCACCGATTAGATGCAAAACTTGCAAACGCTGGAACTAATCCAGTTAAGCACTTTGTGACCATCTAGTCTGTGGTTTTGATCCTACTCCAATCACCCTAGCTTTATCCTCCTTTTGCTAGGGTGATTTCTTAAAAAGGCCTTATTATGCTACCATCTTGGACAACAAAAATATTATCGGAGCCAGCAACCGAGCCAATTACCTTGGCACAAATCAAGTTGCATAGCCGTATATCTCATTCGGAAGATGATTCTTGGCTAACAATGGCGATAGTCGTTGCTAGACAGTATGTCGAAAAGACTTGCGAACTTAGTTTAATCACGCAAACACGCAGAACTACCTTTGCAGGCTTTCATAAGCCTTGGTTAACGCTCGCCTATGGGCCTACCATCTCGATTACCACCATTGAATACTATGACCAAGCAAACGCCTTGCAAACGCTCGCA
>Ga0114966_10002542_pt1 | contig 16240 bp, 16 predicted proteins | sample M_130207_XF_Meta_FD_87029 | JGI IMG/M metagenome (GOLD analysis project Ga0114966, IMG submission 87029) | Freshwater microbial communities from Lake Montjoie, Canada to study carbon cycling - M_130207_XF_MetaG | ecosystem: Environmental > Aquatic > Freshwater > Lake | place: Lake Montjoie...
ATCGCTACACTCTTCAATTCGCTGTTGCGATTGGGGTGGTAGCTCAATTGGTTAGAGTACCGGCTTGTCACGCCGGTGGTTGCGGGTTCGATTCCCGTCCGCCTCGCTTGTTTGAATTTGGTTGGAATTAGGTTTCAAGTTGTTTGGATTTGGTTGGAACACGGGCGCTTAGCTCAGTTGGCTAGAGCGTCGCTTTTACACAGCGAATGTCACAGGTTCGAGTCCTGTAGCGCCCACTTCTTTGTTTTGCGTAGCATCGCACTCCTTCGCATTTGCTCGCAAATCACCTTCATCACAAGTTGTTTTTGATACTTCGTGCGAATGTGTGCGAAGTGCTGCGACGCATTTTGGACTTTGAGTGCGCCGCTTAAGAATGAACTTGTTCAGCATGCGAAGTTATATCTTGAATAGGGATTAAAGCTTGGTAGCAGCACGAACGTGTGAACAGCTCACTTAGTTATCTCATCCCCGAACATTTCTATACGGCAAAGAGAGTTTGATAGTAAAATTTCGTGTTCATTGAAAGAGAGGGGGGCCATGGTTAGTATGTCTTGCATGCCTTCCGAAATTGGGGAAACCAAGTGAGACAGAACTTGTTGGTAGTTATAAAAGCCACGATTCGCAGGCAGCTTGATGCTTGCATTCATTACGAGCGAAGAAGCGAAAATTGAATTACGTTGAGAGACGAAGAGACCTGCTGAAATGGCTTAAAAAGCAGCTGATCGGGCCGGCTTCGAGTGAGGATGTATTGCAAGGGTCCCCATTGGATCGTTACCCAACCGGCATCCTGTTTCCGATTATCCGGGACCAAGAAGGCATTGATCCAGCCTCAGTGGGTGATGATGACGATGAAGCCAATAGCCCGGGTGATGATACGAAAGTAGAAAACGATGCCGAGCCATCAAAGAAGCGCCGCCGGTATATGCCACCTTCGTCGGTCGGTTTCTCATTTTTCGCTCGGGGGAAAGAAGTGCGATTCCAGGTTCTTTGCTCCGCTGCTTGCTACAAGATGACGGGTGAGCGGAACGATAGGGGTCTGATCTTCAACAATGAATTTAAACGGAGTTCCATCGGTGGTGATATAGACGCAAAGACATTCACACAGCCAGATATACAGCTGTCCACGCAGTCAAACCAACGGGTAGATGTGTTGGGCGGAGTAGCGAGCATCGACGTGTTGTGGCGCCCATTTCTGGATGGCTGGATTGTCACAGTTTCCCTGTTTAACAAGGGGGAGTTGTACACCGATAGAAATTCCACATCGCTTAGGAACCAACGCATTGAGAAATCCCTGCTTGAGGTCGACCTCCGCTGTTTTTTGAAAGCGGGCGAAATTGGCAGTTATCCCCGTGTAGATAAATGCCTATTAAGTGAGGAAGACCAGGAACTGGAATTGCAATACAAGCAAAGGAATATTTATGCCATCGGTCACGGCGCAGCAGTGAATTGGCGGGTAGAGCAAGATCATGTTAAAGAAATATGGACCGATTTTATGCCGGCAGTGGAAGTGCCTCAGGTCACCGCTGATGTGGCGAGCGACGACAACTATGTGCTTGGACTCGCCCATCTAGCTGCAAGCGAAAACACAACAGAAATATTTAAGGAACTCGACCAGTTCGTTGAGAATTACTCAGCATGGGTTCAAGCACAGAAAACAAAAAGTAATGAATGTGAACCCGATGAAAGAGCAGCAGCAATGCGTATTAGTGCACGCATGGAAATCGCCCTCGAACGAATGCGCCGAGGCGTGACCTTACTCCGGAGCAACCCCAATGCTGCCGAATCTTTTAAACTGGCAAACAAGGCCATGCTGGATCAGATGCGCCAGGCCGACCATGTGCGTGGTACGCGCCGTGACCAAATAGAGTATCGCTGGCGACCATTTCAATTAGCCTTTCTCTTGGCTGTGATGGAATCTGCTATTCAGGAAGACGATGACTACCGAGACATTGTCGATCTAATCTGGTTCCCCACCGGCGGTGGCAAGACTGAGGCGTACCTAGGTCTGATCGCATTTATTATCGTTTGGCGCAGGCTTACTAATCCCGCCTCAGGTGGTGGCACGACCGTGCTCATGCGCTACACACTGCGACTGCTGACAGCGCAGCAATTTCAGCGTGCTACCAAGATGATCTGTGCGCTGGAACTGATTCGCCGTAGCGTGCCCAAGCTAAAGAATGGTGCCCCTATCACTATCGGCATGTGGGTTGGCAAATCCACGAGTCCAAACAAATTTGATGATGCCATGAAATACGTTGTGCAAGCCAGCAACGGAAATAATGGAGCACGACGTAGCTTGGTTCTAGAAAACTGCCCCTGGTGCGGCACATCTTTCATCGCACCAGAAAGTTATGTCGCGACTGAAACCGAATTTCACTTTTGTTGCACAAACATGAAATGTGATTTTGGACGACATGACCAAGGCATGCTGCCCTGCAATGTGGTAGATGAAGCGCTTTACGACGATCCCCCCACGTTACTGATCGCGACTATTGACAAATTCGCTCGCCTGGCTTGGGATGAGCGTGCAAACTCCTTCTTTGGTGTAAGTGGCAATCGCCCGCCAGAACTGGTTATTCAGGATGAACTGCATTTGATTGCCGCAGCGCTAGGTTCAGTAGCGGGTTTGTACGAGGCCGCCCTGGACACGGTTCTGCAAGCGCACGGTATCCGACCCAAATACATTGCGTCCACCGCCACCATCCGTATGGCAGAGCAACAGATAGAGCGCCTCTATGGGCGGAGGTTGGCAGTTTTTCCACCCCCAGGTTTGTCTTGTGACGACTCGTACTTTGCGCGCACAGTGCCCCTAGATAAACGCCCTGGCAGGATGTACGTGGGTTATCTAGCCCCCATGCTGGATCGCCAGCACTGTATGGCTCCGCTAGCGGCAGCATTGTTGGCGGCACCCGAGGTGGTCTTTGATGTCGGGCAGGAAGATCGAGATGACCTGCTCGAAGCCTGGTGGACTCTGGTGGTGTATCACGGCAGTTTGAAGGGGGTTGGCAATAGTCACAATGCATTCAATATCGATGTACGTGATGTCGTCAGGCGACTTTTAGAGGAACTTAAGCAATCAGCTAAAGATTCTGGCGGGGAAGAAATAGGACAAGACAATGAATCCCACATGAAAAAAATCACGATACCCCCGCCGTTTACGAGACTCGCCGCACGTATTGCCCAACTGACGAGCATTTCTAGCGCTGAAGAAAATGCCAATACTTTTTCACGTTTGGAAAATCCACGCAGCAACCCGGAATGCCTTGATGCCGTGCTAGCAACCAACATGGTATCTGTCGGACTGGATGTAGCTCGTCTCGCTCTAATGATCGTCAACGGCCAACCATTAACCACTGCCGAATACATTCAGGCGAGCAGTCGTGTCGGGCGGAGTGAAGTACCTGGCCTAGTGTTTGCAAACTATTACCGCGACCAAGCACGAAGTCTGTCGCATTACGAAAGTTTCCGCCCTTATCACGAGTCCTTCTACCGTTTCGTTGAGCCCACCAGTGTCACCCCTTATACCTATCAGGCGCGTACCCGCGCATTGCATGCGGCACTGGTAATTGCCATCCGACATGCAGGCGGCAATTTGCGCGACAACAACAAAGCAGGGCAATTCAGTTCAGACCATGATTATGTGAAAAAAATTGTCGAGGCACTGAAGCAGCGCTGCAAACAGGCTGACCCTCAACGAGCTGCGGAGACTGCTTCGCATCTCGACCGGCTAGTGGAGGAATGGCACGCGGAAGCGGCAAGCTGCCAGGCAAAAAAAATACAGTTGAATTACAAAGAATCCGACAAGGACAAAAATGCGGATCGGCTGCTCCACAAACATGATGACCAGATTAAAGGGTTGTGGCCAACACTCGATTCCATGCGAAATGTCGAAAACACCGGCTTGCTAAAACCACTATGAGCAAAAAGTCCGAATTAATCCCAGTACGGCTCTCGCACTTGCTACGTCATTGTTCGGTGGGCGCCATTGTGCGCGGCCCAGATTATCTGATGACCGTTAAGGACATCCGTGAATGGACTGACAAATTCGGGCAGCCAGCCGGGCAGCCAATTCGTTATGTTGATGGAGTTCGTTCTGCGCTGGGTATTGACCAGGAATTGCGCGAACCCCCTATCGCGAAAGTGTTAGATAACGGGCGGGTCGATGGAGAATGTGTGCCAACACAGCGTTTCCCATCATGGATGCGTTGCCCATCCTGTGGTCTGCTTCACTACAAGCCGTGGAGAGGGTTGTCACCTGGTGTAAAACCACACTGCCAAGAAAGAGATCCAAAGAAATGCAGGAACCAGCCACAACTCGAGCAAGCGCCGTGGGTGTTGATCCATGTTGATGGTCATATGGCCGATGTGCCTTGGCATTTTCTTGCGCATCCAAAGGAAGGCAAGGGTGTGCGGGATCAGCAACAGTGCCGAACGGACGGGAACGAACCTTATCTGCGCTTAATTGACAAGAGCGCATCTAATCGTCAGTTGAGTTGTGAAAGATGTAAAGCCACGAGCTATTTCGGTGATGGCAATCCCATTCCTTATGGCAAGACACGTCGGCAACCTTGGATTAAGGAAGAAGCAGAGGCTGTCGAGAGCCCTGCTAGGGTGGTGGAAATCAATGACGCACGCGTTCATATGCCAATAACGTGCAATGCGCTAGTCATTCCGCCGGAGTCGCGCATACGCAAGGGTTCTGTCGTTGATCGGTTGTATTCGAGTTCACCAAGACTGAAGAAAATCGAACAGGCAAAAACTCCATTAGCGAGAATGGGAACATTGAATCTGATCGCAAGCGAATTGCGCTGCTCTGTCCCTCAGATCGAAGATTCCTTGAATGAGATCATCAAGGGCTATCCACTTTATGGGCAGAATATCACGCAAGGAATCCTGCTTGAAAACGAATACCAGGCATTATGCAAAGAAATGCTAGATGTGGCGGATGACGAGGACTTCGTTACGCGCCATCACACTGGAGATTGGAAAGCTCGTATCGGGATGCTGCCCGAGGGCACTAGGCAAGACAAAATCATCAAAGCAGTCAGTCGACTCATCGCTGTTAATCGCCTCAAAGAAATCATGGTACTAAAGGGCTTTAAACGCATTGATCAGGAAGGAAAGTTGGTGCCGCCAGACATTATTGGCGAGAGCACTTGGATACCCGCACTAGAACTCTATGGAGAGGGCGTATTTTTCAGTTTAAATGAAGACTTGCTGAGTCGATGGGAAAACCACCCGACTCTCATTGAGCGTTCAAAAGACTTCCAACTCCGTTTTGCAGCCACTGGATTGAAATTTGATCCCGAGGTAATAGTCACACCTCGGTTCATACTTCTGCACACACTCTCACACTTACTGATCCGGCAAATGGAGACCGAGGCAGGCTACCCAGCGGCTTCACTGAAAGAGCGTATCTATTGCACATCTGGCAAGTTGCCAATGTCGGGAATTTTGGTTTATGTGGCAGTGCCAGATGTAGTGGGGTCACTGGGAGGGCTTGCTGAACTTGCTTCGCCAGAGCGTTTCTTATTACTGCTTTCCTCTGTCTTCGACCATGCAGATTGGTGCTCGTTCGATCCAGTGTGTTCTGAACATGGCGGCCAAGGACCAAGTCTGCTCAATCGTGCTGCCTGCCACGCCTGTGGATTGATCCCAGAAACGAGCTGTTCTTACGGCAATGTGCTGCTAGATCGGACTTTCATCAAAGGCGATTTATCAACTGGTATACCAGAGTTCCTTTTGGATTGGATTAAAATTTAAACATGGCAAGGCGTGAATTCAATCTGCCGGGAATTCAAGACCTCAGTAAAGAGCAAGAGGATGCTCGCGTACTGCCAAAGCAAGGACGGCACCTCATTATCGGCGGCCCCGGTACTGGGAAATCGGTGCTCGCGTTACTGAGGTCTAGGCGGCATCAGCATGACACGGAGGACTATAAATTCCTCGTTTACAATAAACTGTTACACCAAGCGAGTCGACAGTTGTTTGGAATTGAACTGTGCAGTGAACAATGGCAAGCTTGGTTCTTAAGTATTTTTAAAAATGCAACGGGAAAAGTCATGCCTCGGCTCCCTCCAGATAAAAAAAATTGGGAGCCGTTTGATTGGGATCGAGCAAGAGAGATCATTTGTGCTTGTCAAGGCGATGAAGGCGTGCAACGTCCGTATTTGATCATCGACGAAGGCCAAGACATGCCGCCCGAGTTCTATCTGGCACTTTTTCAATTGGGGTTTGAAAACCTATATGTGGTTGCGGACCAGAACCAAAAAATAGAGCCTGGTCGTCACAGTAAAAGAGACGAAATTCGGTGTTCGCTTTCTATAAAACTCGATGATGTCATCGAGCTAAAATATAACTACAGAAATACACAACCTATCGCTCGCTTGGCACGCGAATTTTATACTGGCGATCCTGCCACCCCACCTCCAGCCATTCCAGATAGACCATCAGCCATACGTCCAATGCTGTTTGAATATAAGCCTGAAGATTTTCCAAAGATCATAAATCGCATTTTGATGATGGCAGATAACGCTCCGACTAAGCTCATTGGTGTTATTGCTCCCAATGATCTTGTTCGTAAACGGTACTTCGACGCGTTAGCGAACAACAAACTTCATCTCGATAACGGAAAGCCCCTCGTCAAAACTTATTCGAAAGCAGATCAGCAAGAGCTACTTTTCAATGAGGGCGGAATCATGGTGATAAATGCCCAGTCATGCAAAGGGCTTGAATTCGATACAGTGTTTTTGGCAGATATCAACGAGTATAAGTGCTGGCCTGAAATTCTTGACGAACAGAAACGACTTTTTTATGTCATGGTCGCCCGCGCCAAGGAGAGGGTTATTATGTTGAAGCAGCCCGGAATGGATTACCCTATCAAACCGATTCTCCCGCAAAATACAGAAATTCTGGAGCGCAAATAATGGAACCCAACAAAGATATGTTTGACACGGTTACCCCTACAACCTCAAGTAAAACGCCTACACGCTGGTTGTTGGTGAGCAACCACCTGAATCTTCTGTATATGCTTGCAGCTGGTTTGGTCATGCCGCCCAAGGGGTTTGGCAATAAATATTACCAAGACACATTAGCTACTTGGACTGGCTGGATTCCACTTTTTGCCAATGTTGTTCCCAAGGTTGCCATTACATATTCCGTAAGCGAGCGTAATCACCTAATCCCATGCATTGCAACAATGAATTTAACCTCCTTGCAAGGCAAGGTGATGGCAATTGATTCAGAAGGGGTGGCGAAGGAAGTCAGTTTTCCCGATGGACTAGATGGCAGTGAATTAGTTTTGCTAATACCCGCGCCGCTGCCTGTTCATTGGGTAACTTCTATCGCATTCCAATCGAACGAAAACAAAGCCACTTGCGAAGCTGATGCGCGGGATTTTGGGAACGTGCCGTTGTTGGAATTTAAGCGGGAGGTCAGCGTAACTGCCTTTTCAAAAGCCACTAAATTCCACTGGCCACCTTCTGGGATTGAGGTTTCACGGAAAGAGATTGTTCTTGATGCGCCATTCGCTGCTGGCGGTGTTATGGCAATGTTATTGCACATGGGCAATATTGGCGAAGTTGGTATCAATGCGTGTCGGTTGACTTTCGATGCCGAGGCAAATATAGAGAAATCACTTACTGATCCATTGATTTCGTCGCTTGGTATTTGGATGCAGACAGGTCAGGCAATCGATACAGGCGATATTTCGAACAAGCTATTTTGGGGTGCAGTTATAAAAGTGGCAGCAATTCGGTTCTCCGATAATCCATCCTTGCCGCTAGATGTAGTGCTCGACTATCTAGCATCGGCAGGAGAAGGCTTGGACGACCGAATGAAGCAAGCCCTTGTGAAACTGGTTCATGACCTGCGAACCATCGCTAGCTTTACCGACAGCACGATCACTGAAATTTTTGAGCGCCATCCAAAATCTTTCTCGCGCGTTATGACGATGTTTTTTCTGCGTGAGAAATGCGCTGATCTGCTGTCGTTTAAACATCCTCTGCTAACAGAATCGGATCGCATCGCCGCCGCTATAATTTTCGCTGCTAGAGACGGTTGGCTGAATCTACCGCTTCAACTACGCAATTTAGCCGGTTCTCAGGATGCCATTTTGCACCGAATGGCAGCAATGGCCCATCGTATGAACGGTACCGGTCTAAACCTTGGATCGCCACCATCTAGACTCGTGCCATTGCGCGAGTTGTTTTTACTTGGTCCCAAAGGCTGGAACTCTGCTCAGAGAGACGCTGCGTTGGTAATGGCACGGGAATGCAAATGGAACTGTATTCAGACCCGCATCAGTTTAGGCAAGGGCGACTATCGGTTTGTTGTGGATGGCAGTGGAATGCACATCATCGTTGTAGGTGAGGCCAAAGCTGTGGTAACCGAGGTAGATCGCGAGCAATTTCTTGGTGCCCTGGCGAGCACGCCCATCTCCGACAAGCTGGATCGCAAGGTGCGTGATCTGCTGAAGGCATGAACGCAATATGCGCATGATTCCAGACACGCCACATGGCACGCACAGTCAAGCGGAGAAACGCATTTTTGACCGATTGCGTGACGCCTTTGCTAACGAGCAAGATGGCGATTTCACGGCATTTCACTCTCTCAATTTGACACGTCATGACTACAAGCGCTTCGGAGAAATCGATTTTCTAATCTGCTGCCCCCAGGGGATATTTGTTCTTGAGGTGAAGGGTGGTAGGGTCGATTGTCATAACGGCATTTGGGAGTACACCAACCGGTATGACGAAGTTACTAAGTCCAATGAAGGACCATTCAAGCAGGCTGAATCCGCCCTTCACGGGTTGATGAAAAATTTGCGTGCCAATCTTCACGATCGAGTGGTTGCACAGTTTTCAATCGGCTATGGCGTCATTTTTCCAGATTGTGAGTGGTCCGTGTTCGGCGCGGAGTGGGACGCAAAAACCATTGCGGATGCACGGGGCTACAAAGATATCGAGCGTTGGCTAGGCAAATTGTTCCAGTATTGGAGAGGTAAGGATCGCGTCCAGCGGCATGCAACCGCCCACGAACTCAAAGAATTGCGCCAATACCTACGACCGGAGTTTGAAACAGTCACTCCGTTGCATGTGCAAGTGCTTGGCGCAGAGGAGCGGATTGCTAAATTGACGGAAGATCAGATGAATCTGGTGGATGTCGTCGCAGCCAACCGCCGAGTGCTTTGTTCCGGTGGAGCAGGAACCGGCAAGACATTTCTAGCGCTGGAATTAGCTCGACGTTGGACAGCCATAAATATGAATGTTGCACTGGTCTGCCGTTCTCCATGGCTGAAAAACTATTTGGACACAAAGTTCTCAATTCCAAAACTAACGGTTTCGCTGGTGAGTGCGGTTCAAAACGTATGTCGACGCCAAGGGCTAGACAGCTTCGATGCCGTGATCGTAGATGAAGGCCAAGATCTATTTGATATGACTAGCCTCGATTGTCTGGATTCTGTTTTAAACGGAGGGTTGATCGCAGGTCGGTGGTGCATATTTCATGACATCAATAATCAAACGGGCTTGTTTGGAGAAGTTGATCGTGAAGCTCTGGATTACCTGGCATCTATACAGCCGATGCAAGTTCCCTTGGGTACCAACTGTCGGAATACTCAAATAATTTTGAATAAAGTACAGACGTCCCTCGGTGCGGACATGGGAATAAGGGGTGCAGGATTTGGACCGAAAATTCGAGAGCATTGCAGTGCTTCGCGGGAAGAGTCTGCAAAGATTTTGGAAAGAGAACTCTTTGACCTAATTGAGAACGGAGGTATATCTCCAGGCGATGTAACGATCTTGTCACCATTTCCATTTGGTGATTCCTGCGTTGCCTTGCTGCCAGATAAAGTCAGGCATCAGGTCGTGTTGCTTGATGAATTTTCGCTCAGGAATTTCCCTAGTGCGAAAACTAGTTTTGCTGAGATTACAAATTTTAAGGGACTAGAAAATGAGGCCATTATTGTCATCGACCTTCCATCACCAGTAAGAGGTGGCCAGAATTTGGTAATGCATTATGTTGCAATGAGTCGCGCTAGATCTTTACTTTCGCTCATTCAATTAGGTACTGCCCCGCACAACGTTCGCGGATTTGCGTCATAAGTTTGTGGACACCAGAGCGTTCACATTAAAGTGGCGAGGGTAACTCTGATCTAAGGCCATCAACTTAGGAAGCAAAAGCGTCTGGTATTTTCATTGAGAAATTCAATAGTTTCTAACGCATGTATGGCAGGAAGACCATTAAGTCTTTAAGAAGCAGTGGGGGATATTTGCCCATTGGTATTTATGTCTATAACAACTTGGGCATGATCTGAACGAACCATGTTTGTGAAAGGGTAATACGATTTTAAGTCATAATCAATTAAATCATCGCAAGAATCCAATGATTTCCGAAACTTTATGAGGGGTGGCTGTACAGTCGAGAACCGAACACCTGGAGCTGGTTTTGCGAAGAGAGATGCCTTGTTATTATGTAAAATTAATGGCCAGCATTATTTGGAAACTTCAAATGGGCAATAAGTAATGGGAATAATTTTAGGAATTATTGCCAGTTATTTTGTACTTAGTTTTTTATATACATTATTTAATCATCACAAAATCTGCCCTAAATGCAGCAATTGGCTTCATGTTGATATTCACTGTCATGCGTACCCTTGGTGCACGAAATGCGGTTGGCTGGGCAAAAATTTGCCTTTAATTAAGTTTTCTCAAGTGAATGTTTTAGAAGATCGCTTTGAATCAGAGGATACGGTCAATGAGTTGGGTGATTATGATGAAGATCGAGAAGATTATTCAAGCGCGGGCGGAAATGAGGAAATTGAAAATTACGTCATAGATTCTGCGGGTGAAAAAAGTGGGGAACTAGATGGTTATGAAAACCAAGTAGAAGATTACGACGATCAATCTAATAATGAAGTCATTAGCGAGCTAGGCGACGAAGAAGACGATTATGAAAACGAAGTAGAAGATTACGGCGATCATTCTGATAATGAATTCATTTACGAGTTAGGCGACGAAGAAGATGATGAAGTTGAGGATTACGATATTAATCCTGATGACGAAATAGTCGGTAAGCAAGACGGCACCGAACAGGACGATGACGGTCAAGAAGATGAGTATGAGAGTGAAGATGAAGAAGATGGGTATGAGAGTGAAGATGAAGAAGATGAGTATGAGAGTGAAGACGATGACGATGACGATGACGATGACGACTAAGACAATTTTTAGTCCCGCGTTATAGTCCGAAACGCGTGCTGTCGATACTTTCGCACTGGCGACCAAACGGGACAAACAGCACAAGTAAACAAGCCCGTGTTGTAAGCATGCAAACGCCCACTTCTTTGTTTTGCGTTTGCCTTGCGTTGAGCCAGTCGCGTTGTTGATGGTTTGCGAACAGGTACGCTTCAAGCATGAAAACACAAACCATCATCAACTGCGTATTCGCTATTGCGTTCATTGCATTGGCGGTGATCGTCATTGCGCCACGGGATGCGACCTTCAACACAATCACTTGCAAGGAATGGAAGGTCGTTGACGCGGACGAGAAGGTGCGGATCTATGCTTCAACATTTGGCAATGGAATTGCGACCGTACATTGGCTCGACAAGAACGAGACGGTACGGATTACGGCGGGAACAATCGGCGATAGAGATGTGGTACTGCCAACGAAGGACATCACCCCGCCAAAGAAGCCGTAAGGCCGTAAAAGGCTATACGCTTCACGGATGGAAACAATTCAACAACAAATCGGGGCGTTGCAAACAAGCGTCAAGCGTCAGCGTTTATTAAACATCGCATTGCTCGGCATCATCGTCGCTGGCGGATTCGTCGCGGCGGTTCGTCCCGCGGGTGATGCGACTTTCGACACGATCACTTGCAAGGCTTGGAGGGTTATAGACGCGGATGGGAAGATGCGAATCGCGGCGGCAACATACGCCAATGGAAATGCGAACGTGCAATTGCTCGACAAGAACGAGAAGCAACGAATCACGGCGGCAACATATGCCGATGGAGAAGCGTGCGTGCAATGGCGCGACGTGGACGGAAAATCTAGGATCGCGGCGTCAACATACGCCAATGGAAATGCGAATGTGCAATTGCTTGACAAGAGCGAGCAACGAAGGATCGCCGCGGCAACACTCTCAGATGGAGATGCGGTCGTGGGATGGCGCGACAAGGACGGGAAAATTAGGATCGCCGCGTCAACACACGCCAATGGAAATTCGAGCGTTCAATGGGTCGACAAGGACGGGAAAGTTAGGGTCACCGCGTCAACACTCGCCGATGGATTAGCGAGCGTTAAATGGCTCGATAAAGACGAGAAAGTTAGGATCACCGCGGCAACACTCGCCGATGGAACTGCGGCCGTGCTCTGGAGCGACAAGGATGAGAAACTTAAGATCCTCGCGGCAACACGCAACAATGGAACCGTGTTATTGCCAACGCAAGAATTGACGCCGCCAACGCCGTAAGGCCGTAAACGGCTATACGCTTCACGGATGAAAACTCAAACTATTATCAATTGCGTATTCGCCGTCGCGATTGCGTACGTCGGGTATTTCGTTTTACAAAGCAATCAGAAGGCGCGCCAAGCTTCCTTTAGCGTTGAAAAAGAAATGGAGACGCCTAAGCAAATGACTCCCGAAGAAGAGGAACAATTGCTGAAGCTTGGAATTGATGATGGCACCGAGAAATCCACCATGACCTGAATTGGATACAAGGAATATCAAGAGCAATTTGCTAAAAAAAGCGAAGTGGAGCAAGCCGCGATTAAAGAAACGGATGCTGGCAGGCGGTCAGCAAAACCAACTACGGCCGCCACGATCAGCGTGCTGCGCACGGGCAAAATTTATTTCAACAGGGAAGAAGTTGAAATGAAAGATGTTGAAGTGAAGGTGCGCGAAGCCAAGGCCGCCGACCCAAAGACCGTTGTGTATTTGGCCATTGAAGATGGCCAAGGCGTGACCGACCGCGCGCCAATCTTGCAAGATTTGTGGGACCGACTTCAAGACGAGGGCGTGAACATTCAACTGACTGGTGGCGCCAAAGCCAAGGTTGAAGCCGCGCTGCCATTACCAGCATCACCGCCGAAACAACAAGCCGCGGCACCGCCCGCAAATCCAAGTCGGCAAACACCCGCAACCCAACCAGGCGCCACGCCTAGTAAACCCATAAATGGTGAAAAATCCGACCGCGAGTCGGATGCCACCAGCATTGTGGATGTTCCTCAGTCCAAGTGGCGCAATGGTCGACCGCTTGCTGGCAAAGGTTTGAATGTCCGAACAATGCGGCCCGTCTTTGACGAACTCACCTCACTTCCAACTTCGGGTAGCAACCCCATTATCGAAATTGAATTTGACAAAAATGGTAAAGCCATACATTGCGAACTTCTACAGAGTTCCGGCTCGCGGTTACTAGATGAACCGATCATGGATTGTCTCTATAAATGGAGCGCATCGGGTAGCCAGTTGACGAACTTGCCCGAAGGCAAGACCTTGAAGTATCGCATTCGCATCTTGATAAATAAATAAATGCTGCGCAATTTGCAAGTTGATACTTGTAATAGCTACGCCCCACAATAAGCATGCATTTGGGACTGATGAGACTGGTCTTTCGGCAAATAGGATGAGCCGTACTCTGTCGAGATGTACGCGGCTCATTATATTCATCTCGCTCTATTTGCATTCTGGTATACGCTTGTCGTATGGAAACAATTCAACAACAAATCGTGGCGCTACAAGTCATCGTTGCGCAACAACAAGTCAGCGTGAAGCGTCAACGTTTCGCCATCCTCGCGCTTACGGGCATCATCGTCGCAGGCGGATTCATCGCGGCGGTTCGTCCAGTTGGTGACGCAACCTTCGACACTATCACCTGCAAGGGTTGGAAAGTCGTTGACAAGGACGAGAAGGTGCGAATTGCGGCGTCAACACTCGCCGATGGAACTGCGAGCGTGAAATGGGTCGACAAGGACGGGAAGCCGCGGATCTCGGCGGCAACTCTCGCGGATGGAGATGCGATCGTGACATGGCTCGACAAGGATGGGAAAGAACGAATCGAGGCTGGATCAGACGACGGTGGAAACTCGTACTTAGTATTTAATGATAAGGATGGGAAAGGACGAATCGAGGCGCACACTTCCGGTGACGATGGATACGCGGGCGTGACATGGCGCGACAAGGACAAGCATCTGCGGTTCATGGCGTCAATAGGCGACGATGGAACTGTGGTCTTGCCAAATGAGGATCACCCGCCAAAGAAGCCGTAAGGCGGGGCGGCCGCGAAATCCTAGTCCGCCGTTCACCACCGTGCTTGGCTCTGTGTTCACGCGTGCACGGGTAATGGGGAAATAATGCCATCCACGACCGTGTGGCTAAGCGTGTGCGTTCGTGATAGTTAACAGATAGCAAGTCAACACCGAGGTGATTTTGCTTGGCGTCAGCGTCTAAGATTTTTTCAAGAATTACTTACAGTGCCTTTCTCGGGATGCCAATATTTAGAAGTTCCACCCTCTAATTTAATTTGAAGGCGATCTCCAGCAGGCAATACCATAAGTACAAGTTTTCCTCCAAAGTACGTACTGCCAAGTGTTTTAGTGAAGCCTGTTTTTGACGTGATTTTAACAGTTTTTCCATTATCAATTACATCAATATCTCTAAGACCACTTACATCAAAAGTACCCATGATTAATCCTCACAATTAAGGGGTTTTAAAAAATATAATAGTACGCAGAATAATTATAACATAAATTTTAACTCGCGCGGAACGTGTCAACAATTTGATCCTAAACACACTTTTCAGATCACGAATTCAACCCTGCGTAAAACAAGTTTTTGATTTGGATGCCTTGCCATCCTCTTAGGCGTTCCTGAATCGTTCGCATCGTTGGAACAAATGCGGCTGAAGATCGGTTGATGAAATACATCTTCGTGGTGCAAACTATTGCTTTAGCACGCCAAAAATTTTTACGCTGAAACCGTAACCGCTTTGGGATTTTTAGGGGAAGATTATGTCCACCACAGAAACTGAAATCTCGCTGCAACTACATACATTTAATTGGCTTCCCCGAATCCGTGGCATGTTTCACGGACGCGCGGTCTTTCAAGGTGTTAAAGTGCCTTTATGAATCACACCGTACAAGAAGCCGTGGAAGCACAGAAGCCCCGGCCGTGCGGCAGTGAGCAGCGGCGCAAGGCGATGCAATCGGTAACAATCCCATGCACAAAGCCAATTAAGGGGTAAATAATGATAGATAAAAACAATTCAGAAATTGATTTGACGGAAATTGCAAATAAATCCCACGAACTGGAGCGAGAAAATTTCAGAGCAACAATAAAAAAAGATAAATTCTGGGCAAAGATAGGTTTGCTGATAGGTTTGCTTTTTGTGATCTTAGGTTTCATTTCTTCATTCTTTCAACTCGGCGGTCATGTCGAATCAGCGCATGAGAAGGAAATGCTTTCCAAATGGGATGCAAATTTTCAGGCATTTGGTTGGACTAGGTTTTGGTGTATCTTCGTTATGGTGCTATTTTGGGGTTTCATGTTTACCGATCTTGCTTGGCGATATAAAAAGAGTTCATTGTTTTGGGAGGAAAATCCGTTGATACCATTTCTTTATGGTTGCTTATGGTTAGTGGTGTTGTGTTTTACTGCGTTTATGGTGGCGTGGATTGTTGCCATCTCGGGGATTGAGACGGGTTAGCTTAAGGACTCGGTGTTTAAGGATTCGGTGCAGAAGTAAAAATTTTCTAAGGCATAATGTAAAATCCGATTTCTGTGGCGAAGATGCAGGTGAATCGTTCGGGAGTTTCGATTCTCTATCGCTCGGAAATGAATCCGAAGATCAAGCGAAACTTACAGAATTCACCGCGTGGGGTTTCATCTTGTCACTCACGTAGCACATTCCAGCTGCATAGTTCAACAGATCCTATTGGGCGCCATCCGCCGTTTTCACCATGGCAATAAATGCCATCCTTGAGCGCTGTCGACGGGAAGTCCCATCAACCAACTAACTGAGCGCACGATTTCCTGCGCATCACAACCACGCCCGCAATAAAAGTCGCAAGGCAGACGCACAAATACACCTTGAGCATGGGCACGCCGCCCCAGTGCGCTGTTGAAGGCGCCGTGTCCTCGCTGTTGTAGCGGATCGCGAAGTAGCCAATCGCATAGACCAACGGGATCGCGCCCAGCATTGCCAGCGCAATCTTGCGGGCAAACAGGCCCACCAAGATCATG
>Ga0114966_10002543_pt1 | contig 16239 bp, 13 predicted proteins | sample M_130207_XF_Meta_FD_87029 | JGI IMG/M metagenome (GOLD analysis project Ga0114966, IMG submission 87029) | Freshwater microbial communities from Lake Montjoie, Canada to study carbon cycling - M_130207_XF_MetaG | ecosystem: Environmental > Aquatic > Freshwater > Lake | place: Lake Montjoie...
ACCAAATCGTTAATTGCGCCCAACCAATCGTCCAATACTTCTTTAGATGCATTTGCTCTTTTCATCAAGACATGCACTGTTGCAATAAGTTCTTCGTATGATATTAGCTTCTTTCCAAATCGAGTCACAGCGGCTGCGGTTTGTTGTTGCATGTACGAATCGGATATGGGACCCGTGTCGAACAAGTCAACATCTTGTAAACTGACCTCGGCATCTAATCCCGAAAAGACGTTCATTAATCTTGTTATGTTGCCTTGGAGACATAATCCCTTGCTCTCCGCCATTTCCTCAACAAATCTTTTAACTAATTCAGATCGCCTTTCTACATCTTGAGTTTGTACAACTCTTTGCCACACCCAACTTGAAAGAATTGGAAATGTAATTCCCAAGACACTTTCCTTGTCATCAATGCTATACACTCGATTTAAATGATCAAGGCAATCTTTTTCTGTTTTTGATGGAATATATTCTTGTCCTCTTTCCTTCTCCTTCTCCTTCTCCTTCTCCTTCTTCTCCTTTTCCTTCTCCTTCTCATTTTCCTTCTCTTTATCAATGAAAGAAGCAACGGTCTTCATGGATCCTCGCCAAAACTCATTTACGACCGTTTCTGTAAATTTTTTTACAGGAGGTAAAGGCGGTTTAAGTTCTACTACTTTTACTTTGTCATTTTTTTTAATTTTTTGAGCTGCCAGAAATTCATATATAGTCTTTCCTAAATTATCTTCAATCTTTACTTTCCTCGTTGGTGACTCTGCCCAAGTTCGTAACATTGAGATTGCCTGAACGAGCGGACGCTGGATTTCAATCGTATGTATGTTTTCGTCGTCATCTGCCAAGTCGCGCAAATTTCGTTCTGTACGACGTTTCTTTTCTTGTCCACGTTGGGGTTCTAACACGTCGGAACCTTCGTCTCCGACTATTGCAACTCCAAGTCGTCTCCAGACATATGTCAATGCGTTTCTACCTCCTTGAGCTTGAAAATCTGAAAGTCGAAATGACCTTTGGTTCTCATGCTCAGCGCAGAACGAAAAATCTTCCCCTAATTGAGAAACGCATCGCTGGGAGCACTGCCTTCCATTACGAGTTTCACCAAGACACCGATAAGATTTTAATCCACCATCTTGCATACTGATCCTTATCTTTGTTTCTTGTTATGCTTAATTTTGAATTGCACGTAGACCTCGTCTCTGACCAATCGTCAATCCAAACATTTTCATTTACTTCCTTTTCCCATGTTCTCTCCGCAATGCTTCTCTTAAAAAACTCTCTTTTCTTTATGTCTCCTTCTATTGCCCATTTTCCAGTGGTTAAGACAAGAAACACGGGTGCGTGGACCATTTTTTTCATTATTAAGTTAAATTAATACTTTTTATATTCACCTTCGTTTTATCATCAAATTCAACCGTATACCTGTCGGTCTTTGTGGAATACTCTACAATCATGATAATTTGACCGTTAAGTTCTGGTTTTGATAACAATCCCTTCACTGTTGCCCTAGAGCCGTAAATGCGTTTTTTGATCCACAATACCGAGTCGAATTGAAGCTTTTTCCAATTTTCTCCTGTCCTTGTTTCGTAAACAAAGTCATCATCATTTACTTTTCGCGCTGCACAATCCTGGGGATAAAAATAAAGCAACCTTCCTTCATTAGGACCAGATCGAGGATCCCGAATAAATCCGACAAAGTGACCTTCGATTTTTCGACCCTTGTACATATAGGGATCTTGCACTCCTATTCCACTCCAACCAAATTTCGTGACATTTTCAAGACTATTGTCCTTTTCCTTGTATTTTAATTCCTCTCTTTCTAACAATAATGCTTCATCCTCCTTTACCAATATTGTAAATGGTGATCCTGGTTTCAAGCTTTCTCGGAATACAAAGTTCTTATCGAAATATGGACGCCCAGGGAGTCTAGCATCCCCAAAACTTATTTCCAAAAACAATTTAAGAGCTTCAGGAGAAGAACCACCTTCATCAAAATTTGATGCTATTATTTCCTTGTAAAATAGTCCCAGAAACGCCAAGGAATTTTTTCCGCAACTATTTTCTCCTGTTGATATTGAATTTAATTTAAATGAAGGTAATGTGTACCCTCCATTTATCGAATTCATTTTTATTTTTATTCAATTTTTTTTGATAATAAAAATTAATTATTCTATAAAAATATTTAAGAAATAAAGAATGAGCTCGTTTGTCGCAGTCAAGACACGAGTCAAGGCGTCAAGAGAGCGCAAGAGCCCTGAAAAGGAGGATGTAACAATTTCCGAAGGATGCTTTTGGTACATTAAACCTGTAATCAAAATTGATGCAACAACAAATCGGAGATCATTTTATGGAATTAATCAGAAGGAAATGCAAAGATTGCGAGAATTGGTCAAGTCAAACTTCTTTACTCCCGAAATGTTGAGTGTCATTGCGAACATGAATGAAGAGTCTGGATCCAAAAAGCAGACAAGATTAAGAAGTTTTGATTGGGCAGTTACAAACTTTACAAAGGGAAATCCGATTTCGTATTTGCGCCCCATCAAATCTGCTTCTACTTCTATCTCTACTAATCCTTCTACATCTACTGATCCTTCTTTGTGTACCACTGATCCTTTTGCAAATGCAAATGCAAATGCAAATGAAAATGAAGAGAAAGAGAAGGGTAAAGAGAAAGAGGAGGAAAAGGAGGAAAATCAGGAAGAACACACACAAAATGACAAGACCAAGAAAATGATTGTCGACCCTCATGTGTCCTATTCATCAGAACTGCATAGTGGCCACCGTCTTCTCTTTGACCCTTTTCGCAGAGGAACTCATGTTTACTTTGAAGCGGACGGACAGAACAGGCATTCTACAGTTGGGCAATTATGTTTTCTCAAGTGGTGCTTTGACAATGGAATTGACAAGTATGTGGATGAAAATGCAGACGAAATTAAAAAGGATATGGCCGTTATTTCTAAAAAGAGGCGCAAGAACAAGAAGACTTCCATTTCCGTTGAACATCAACAAGAAACCAAACGTACTAGAGAAGAGGACGAGGACAAGAAGAAGGATGAAGATGTAAAACATCCTAAAAAAAGGTCAAGAATGGAATTGACTCCAACTCCCAAAAGTCGTATTCGCGGTTTGGTGCCAATGACAAAAATTGAAATCCATGCATAGTAATAAAAAAAAGCATTTAACTCTTTATAGATTTTTTAAAAAGAAAAAAATGTCCGCTCCGTCCGAAGTTTTTGATCAGATCGAAGTCCCTGAAATCGTTGAGCTGGCCGGTGGCAAGTCTCCGCGTCGCCGTCGCTCGTGCCCTCCCGGTCAGCGCCGCAGCCAGACGACTGGCCGCTGCCGCAGACCGTGCCCCCAGGCGTGCAAGGGTGAAGCCGATGAGGAGGATATGCTTTGGGACGAAATTGATGACCTGCAGCGACAGCTTGATGCTTCAAAATACGTTCCTTATGTAAAACAACCTGGAGACAAAACCCCTGTAGGTGATTCTCTTGGAATTAAATCTCTTGGTTTCGGCGGAGGCGAAATCGAGGGCGGAGCCAGAAAGCGCAAGCTCACCATGTACAACAAGTTCGTCATGAAGTACGCTGCGCAGCACCGCGGCAAGACGGGCAAGTCTTTGATCCGCTCTGCGGCTAGGGCGTGGCGCGCGCACAAGGGTGGCCGCAGCATGAGCCGCAGCCGCAGCCCCTCAAAGCGCAGCCACAGCCGCAGCCGCAGCCGCAGCATGCGCCGTTAAATACTTACATGAATGAATAAAAGTGAAAGAGAAGAGAGAGAGAGAAGAGAGAGAAGAGAAAGTTGTTGAAATCAAATAGTCTCAATTACAAAGGGCCCCCTTACGTCCGTCGAATACCGCTCTGCCGCTTTTAATCCCATCACAACCGCATTCTTTCCAGAAAAACAACCAGCCTTCTTGGCTACATATAATGCCCCCTTTGCAATTTGAGCACCCGCTCCGATGGCACAGAATCCATCCCTTTGCGATGCAACCTGCAAATCCGCAGACACCACAAACAAGTTCTTCTTAAATCCCATAATAAATGAGAAATCTTCTGATTCCTTGTCAACTTCAAATTCCTTCAATAATGCGCGGAGCGGAACAATTACTTTTGTAACCATGTATTCCATCGGGTCTAACTTTTCCTTGACGTCAAATTTTGGAAAATTGAAATGATACCGGACGAGCTGACACACGCGATAAGATCCGCAAAATCCAAATATGCAACCATTTTTAACAAAGAGTTTTGGGTCGCTGCGAATTTCGAGCTCAGAATCGGAAATCCCCGCGCTGTCTGAACCTACAACCACTTCATTGTCATCGGACAGCAGTGCAACAATGACTGTCATTTTAAAATCTTTTTATTATACTTATCACGTTACATATTTAATCAAACAAAACAAACAAATGAAAAGAAATGAACGTGACTACTCTAGATGGTTTTAAATATTATTTGACAAGTTCATTCGTAAACATGAGTCCAGTGCTTGAAATGCTAAAGCTTCACACCACACAAGAACAAGAGCTTCCGGTAACTTTAAAAACGTTGTTGAATGCCGTAAAGTTTTGTGCTATAATCAATCAAAATAAAAATCAAGTACCGAAGCAAGAACCCATTCCGGACACTACGGTATACTTTTCTGAACTCGTCTCTCAACAAGAGTATGAATTTGTGAATCTTTTGAATTCAGATTCAAAAGAAGATGATGAAATTAAGAATCTTTTTGAATTTGCTGACTACATTGATTTTGGAATGCTAAGGCGACTGATGGCAAAGACAATTGCCTTTAAAATTAAACAATGCAAAAATGTTGAAGACATAAGAAAAGAATTTGGATTAGTAAATGACATTGATGAAAAAGAGTATGCGAAATTGGAAGAGGATAGCAAATGTTTGCACTAATTTATTTTATTTTACAACCTCACGACAGGTTGTTTCGGACCACCTTTTCTACCGCTTCTGCGGCCCGACGCAGGTGGAGATGAAATGACGACAACGCGACGAGGCTCGAATTGTTCCTTCTCCTTCTCCTTCTCCTTCTCCTTCTCCTTCTCTTTTTCCTTCTCCCCCCTCTGCCTTTCCTTCTCTTCAGCTTCTTTCTCATCTTCATCTTCATCTTCCTCTTGCTCATCTTCATCGTCATCTTGATACGATTCGTCATCGTCTTCATCCTCTTCTTCTTCTTCTTCTTCTTCTTGAGCAAGTTCTGCGAGAGACTTTTTATGCATCTTCCTTCTATTAGTAGAAGAAGAATTAGGGATCTTGATTTTTTTTTGTGGAATAGACCGAGCCTCAGCAAGACGCTTAGACATGTCCTCTTCCATCTTGCTCAACCGTTCCATTCTCTTCTCCATTTCAATTTCCTTCAGTTTTAAACTTTGGAGCGCAGATGCAGTTTCCTTTTCTTGCTGTTCTTTTGATTCGTCAATAACTTCAATTTTTGGAGAGCTTGCAACTTGTGTCCAAGGGGACGTCAAGTTCATGCTTGCGCTAGGCGGTCTCATCATTTTCTTTCCATTTGTTGTTGATGGAGATGGAGGCGTCGCCGGAGGAGACGATGAAGACGACGAAAACTTGGCTTTAAGTGCTTCCATTTCCTTTTCCTTTTCCTTTGCCTTTGCCTCGTCCTCTTTCGCCTTGCCCTTTCCCCCAAAAAATTTCTTCAAGTAGCTTCCGTCCTTCATCATGTTGCTCATGACTGTCCATCCAAAGCTTCCAATAACAATCATTGCGAGTTCCATTTCAGGCTTTTGCGCGCCGCGGCGCCAGTATTTCTTGTAAATTTTTGTGAGTGGCCGATCAAAACGGTTCATGTCGCTGCACAAGGACTTATGGTATCCGTCAAGCAAAGGGAACCCAAAGTTTTTGGCGACCATCTCGATCAATCCAGCACCAACGTCAATAGAAGACTTGGCAAGATTGACCATGCGCCTCGCCTCAATCTCGGATTGGCAGCGATCGTACTGAAAACTAATTTCTTCAAGTGAATCTTTCATAGTCAAGGTTCGTACCAATTTGCATTGTCCGCTTTCAGCGAGAGACAAGAGCTCAGTCAGCAATCCTTCCTTTTCGTCGCGACGTTCATTCTCGACGGATTCAAAATAGGCCTTTTTTGGCTTAGGGTTGGGGTTGGTTGCTTTAAAAGTTTCTTTAGCTTTGGCCTCAAAAGAAGTCGGAAGCTGAGATCTTTGATCATCGTTCGATTCGGAACGAATACTTTCCTTGTCTCGATTATCTTGATTGTCTCTATCTCTATCATGTTCCTTTTCATTATTGTTGAAGTTTGCATTGTCTGAATGTTGAGAATGCTCGCTCGCCGCATCCTGTTCTTCCCGTGGCTCAGCTCTCTGGTCCTCTTCTTCTTCTTCTTCTTCTTCTGGCGGCGGTTCGTCATCTTCCTCTTCAACAACGTCAACTGGAAACGATCCTCTCAAATTTAAATCTTTGCGCCTAGGTTTTTTCTTGGACATGTTTGTGTAATCGCGGTTAGCTAAAATTTCAAATGTTGCAAATTCAGATTGCGTTGGAGTGTGAACGGAATCATTTTCGTCATCACTCATTTTCTTTGTCTTTATTTTATATTTATTCTTTGTTCTATGTCTTTCCTTATAAGTTCCAAACCAAGGACGAACGAACCAAAATTAAAAAAAAAATATTAAAAACTAACAAAAGCAAATAACTAAAATGATTTTTTTGGAGGAAGAGATCGCTCGCCTTCCTTTTCCTTCCTTCACTAAATGTGTATCTCTTAAAGAAGAAGATGCGGACAATCACCTTAAAAGAATTATTAGCAAACGAATTCCATTATTAAGACTTATTGCAAATCATGTTGCTTTAGAAAAATCAAGGATTTTAAAAGACTTGCAAGAAAAGAAACGAGCACTTGCATTTAAAGTTGAAAAAGACGCGTATTTTCCGTCAATGACAACTGTTTCATTTATTGATGTAATGAAAGAACCAGAGTTTATTCAAAGGTTATCAAATGTACTTTATCCAAAAGCTTTTGGTATAGAAATATCTGTATCTCTAGGCTACATAGAAATTTATTTGACGCTAGATTTGTCAAAAATGATTGAAGGAAAAGATCCCATTTGCGTTTGTGAACATCGTGGCTTTTATGACGAAGGCGCGTGCTGTGAGTGCGGGGGACACGTAGTTTTTTGTTATGAATGTGGTGCAAAATAAATAATTTATAGACGATTTCTCTTGTTCTTGTTTCTGTTTCTGTTCCTGTTTTTCCTGCTTTTCTGTCTCGACAGCTTTGTATTTCCCCTCTTCTTCTTCTTTGATCCTCCTCCTAGAGGAGACGATTGCGACCTTCTTAAAGCGAGGAATCGAGAATATTTAGGAGTAGGAGTAGGTAATGTTGGGAAAGGAAAAGGAGGAGGATCAGAATGAATAGGAGAAGTAGAAAAAGGAAAAGAAGCACCCTTTTCGTAAATCATGTCATTCTGATTTAAATGTACAAATGAATCTATCATGCTATTCAACACAGTACGATCTTTCGAATTTAACTCATTTGCGTATCCCATGTCAGTGCTTAGTATACCTGTCTCTCGATCAAAAAGAATTTATGCCCTCGATTGAAAATAAAGTTTTTACGGTCCGCAACCTGCACCGATCGACTTGAAATACAATTCCTAAGAGGCTGGGGGTCCTTTGGTCGCCGTTCCGTGAAGTAATGCGAATTTTTTGTGGATTGGGGGCGCTACCCGCTTTAGCCCAACACAGTTGAAACCTAGGAGCTCGCCTTCATCAACACCTTCCCTCCTTCTCCGCCTCCGCCGCTCCGCCGCAATCTGCGCATCCATCGCAGCAAGGCGCCGCGAGTGATCAGTGCGCTCGGGATAGGCCCTTGCCGCCGCCCCAGCCTCGGGATAGGCCCTTGCCGCCCCAGCCCATATGGGGAAGGGCGGCATCGCTCTCGCTCTCGCTCTCGCTCTCGGCCTCCTCCCACCCGATGTAGTCGAAGGTCGCCTGCGATGCCACGTCGATTGGGTGGTCATCGTACCACTCTCGCATCTTAAGCTTGAAGGCGCTTTCCTTCTCGGGATCCGCCGCCAGCAGCGCGCGCACCTTGAGCGAGGCCAGCGAGGTGTCGTCGGCAATGACGCGGAAGGCGACGCTCGGGTACTTGTAAGCGAGGTTCTTGGCCTTTTGGGCGGAGGTCGGCATGAAGTTGTGCATCAGCAGGAACTCGATGCCCTCGGACATCTCGATGGTCGCGTCGCCGTCGCCGCCGCACACGGCCTTCCATACCTCCGAGACGTTCGAGCGCTCCTTGAGACAATAAACGATCTTGTCCTCGCCTTTGCGCTGCACGAAGGTCACCCACTCGTCCTCGTCCAGGTCGCCCTCCATGCGCTTCAGCTTCTTGAGCGCGCTGATGCTGATCTCGAACTCCTTGTCCTCGGTCAGCTTGTAAAGGTCCTTGATGTGAGTCTTCTTGACGCCCTTGACGCCCTTGATGCCGATGACGCCCTTGCCGGCCGCGCCCTTCAGTCCGGGGCTCGGCTTGACCATCTTGGGCATTCTCGCGGCCTTGGTTAGATTTACGGTCCGCAACCTGCACCGATCGACCCGAAATACGATTCTAAAGAGGATGGGGGGCCTTTGGTAAAGGATCGGGGGTCTATTGGATTTGTAGAAAAATATTCAACCCTCACAAAATTATCTTTTGTAATTGTAATACTCATTTTTTTATCTTTTATTTTTAATACTTTAATTACAATAATCAAAAAAAAAATGTCGCACGCTCTTGAAAGTATTCAGCTTACGCTGTATACGGACAAGGAGGTGCGAAACCTGTCAGCAGTGCAAGTTTTATTTCCATCTACTTTGGAGCGATCTCTTCCAAAATCAAATGGTCTGTCCGACCCTCGATTTGGCGTCACGGACAGAAACTTGAGATGCACCACGTGCGGGCAAGCTGATTGCTTCCAGCACTTTGGTCATATTGAATTAAACAAGCCTGTATGCCGTTTAGGTCAAATATCATTAATCTTGTATATTTTGCGGTCAGTTTGTTGGGCATGTTCAAGGCGAAAATTTACTGTCAAGGGCGAGAAGGGGGGATTCTTGGATGCTCGGTCAATTATATCGAGGACGCCTCCTTTAGGAAAAGAACGGCTTCGAGCAATTAGTGAGGCATGCAAGAATCGCTTTAAATGTCCTTGGGACGATGATTCAATTCCATTGACAGATCGGTGTGGGGCACCTCAACCTTCTTACGTCCTCGTCAACAAACTTTTTTTCAAGAGAACGTTTCGCGAAAAAGAAGAATGTTTGTTTGAGAGCGAGGAAGAAAGGGCCTTTGCTACTTCTCGGCTTATGCCTGATGAAATTCAAAGTATCTTGAGGCACATTCCTCATGATACTTTAATTTTAATGGGATTTCGTCCTGAAATCTCGCATCCAATGAATTATATAATGAGCGCCCATATTGTTCCGCCTCCAATTATTCGCCCCGCTTCAGGATCCGTAGCGTCTGATTCCAGATCCAGAGGCGAAAATGACATGACAACGGCATTTCAGGACATTATTCGATGCAATAATGAATTGAAATGCATTTATGAGGATCCGGAATCGACAGAAAAGGAAAAGTATCAGTCGTGGGATAAGCTTCAGCTTTTTTGTGGAGCTTTAGTGAATCAAGTCCTGAAAAAGCAAGAAACGTACGATGGAACTCCTTTAATGCATTCACGCGCAATTGCGAATCGGCAAGTGAAGGATTTGAAAAGCCGATTGACTGGCAAGAGAGGCCGGCTCCGCGGAAATCTGTCTGGCAAGAGAGTTGACCACGCGGCTCGAAGCGTCGTCGGACCAGACGCGTTTCACGACATTTACGAGCTCGGTGTGCCGAAAAGCATAATGAGCACTCTTACTTTTCCAGAGCACGTAAACTCCATTAACATTAATTATTTGGCCTTTTGCGTGGCCAGGGGGAGCAATGTGTTGGGCGGAGCTCTCACAGTTCGCACGCCAGCGCTTCTTGGACAAAAAGGATCGGAGGGCGGAGAAAAGGTACACTACATATCCTTGCTTGACGAATTGGGACGGAGGGACCTCGCCGCTTCCTTAAAACCGGGCATGATCGTCGAGAGGCACTTGAGAGATGGAGACTGGTGCTTATTCAATCGTCAGCCGTCTCTTCACAAGGGATCCATTCAGGCCTTTAAAATTTATAACGTCCCTTCTTTGCAATTCAAGCTGCCGCTTCCTTGCACAAAACCTTTCAATGCAGATTTTGACGGAGACGAAATGAACCTACACTCCCTTCAGGGATACGAAGCGATTGCCGAAGCTCAAGAAATAATGAGCGTTCCTTTTCAAATGGTGACTCCTCAATCGAACAGCGTGTCCATTGGACTCGTGCAAGACTCTCTCGTGGGAGCGTACAAAATGAGCTCAAAAGACTCTTTAATCAAACGGGATTTGGTTATGCAGCTCGTAATGTCATTCAGGCACAATCCCACATCGTCAGAATATAATGAAATGCCTTTGAACAAGCCGGAGTCTTTCGTCGACTACTTGTCTCAAAAGAGCGACATGAGGTGGTTGACATCGAAGAACACCAAGACAAAGAACACAAATGACATTTTCTTCACTCCGTCCGTCGAGGCTTTTTTACCTTATCCTGCTATTCTCAAAGGAACTACGTTTTCGTACGTTAAAAATCAAGATGGATCTTCAAACCGTACAAAAATAGTTCACGGACCTTTATGGACGGGAAAACAAATTTTTTCTTGGCTTTTACACCCGGCGGTAAGTTTGCAGAAACCTCTTTCCGGAGGAGATGTTTCAAGTATCGACGATTGGATGAATGACAAAATTGTTTCTATACGGAACGGGGAAGTGTTTTGTGGGCGCTTGTGCAAGCAGACTTTAGGGTCTACGACTGGCGGACTTATTCACGTGATTTGGAAGCATTGTGGGCCTTGGGCGGCTGCGCATTTTGTTTCCGATGCACAGCGTCTCATGATGCAATGGCTTACGCATTTTACAGTATCAATATCAATTTTGGACTGCATGAATGGGGCAGAAAGCGCTGTCGACGATTTGGTCGCGGAGTCCATGGGCAAGGCAGACGCTCTCATGCTTTCGGATGTTCCAGAAAGTGTGAGGGAGCAAAGACAGACTCAGGTTCTCCAGGACATTTTGAGATCCGCGGGAGGAAAAGTTCTCGAAAATATGGATCCTCAGTGCGGCATTGCTACAGTCGTCAATTCAGGAGCCAAGGGGAACTTGATGAATCTTGCTCAAATTTCCGGAATTGTCGGTCAACAAACATTGAACGGCGCGAGAGTTCAATTCAGAAAAGGTCCGAGCGGGCCTCGAACGTTAGCGTGCTTTGCTCCGGGGGACGGGCGTCCCGAGGCCCGCGGGTTCGTCGCCTCTTCCTACTTAATGGGACTTCAACCGTACGAATTCTTTTTCCACCAGCAAGCCGGACGCGAGGGAGTGGTTGCAACTGTGTCCGGAACATCGGAGACAGGTTACAATCACCGGAAAATGATCAAGGGTCAAGAATCTGAGGTAATTATGTACGACGGATCAGTAAGAGTAAGCACAAATGTAATTATTCAACTTCATTATGGCGGCGACGATTACGATGGCGTTCATGTGGAGCGTGTCAAGATGCCATTTCTGGCCTTTTCCGACAAGGATAAAGTTTTGGACTATTTAGGCTTTAATTCTTCTTTTAGTTCTACTTCTACATCTACTTCTACTTCTTCTCGTACTCCTTTGCCGCCTTCAAAAAAACGAGAACAAGAACAACAGAAAGAAGTAGAGAAAGAGAGAAACAGAGTCATTGAGTCATGGACATTGCTGAGAAACATCAAACTGTCGGCAAGCAAGTATGGAAATGACTTTTCTGCTGAAATCTGCATGCCCGCAAACTTTGAGCGTGTTGTTGCCTTTACAATGTCAAAAAGGTCCGCACCTTTGTCAAGCGCTGCAATTGAAGACGAACTCATACTCTCCGAATTCATGCTGAAATTTATGCTTGAAAAAATGCTCAGGGCTCATTTAAGGCACTCCATTTCTTCATTTGAATCTCTACATCTTGAAAAATCTCCATCTCTCCGCGAGTTGCTACATTTGCCGAAAATGGATTGGCGAAGGATTGACGATCCCTCTCTAATTGCCAGACACGCTCTATCTCTCACTTGCACGTCTCCTTTCTTGAAACGCCACAAGGTAAACACGAGAGACATTGCAATGGACATTGCAACTCAATTCGTTAATCTTTACATTCATGGACTTGTCAATCCCGGAGAAGGCGTGGGGGCAGTTGGGTCGTCTTCAATTGGAGAACCCTCTACGCAATTGACACTCAACATTTTTCATTACAGTGGAATCGCCGAGAAGAACGTGACATTAACAGGCTTGCCGCGATTTAAGCAGATTATCAATGCCATCGATACGTCCGAAACATCAAACATGAGGCTTACGTGCATTCCTTCAAAATCGAAATCAATGATTGACGATTCGGCTAAATTATCTGCAAAAAAATTTGCAGCTTCGTTACCTCGAGTCATGTTGGCGGAAATTGTCGACTTTTCTCGAGTCATGTACAGTCCCTTGGGATATTCGTCATCCTCCTCTGTTTTACGAGACACTTACGTGTTTGGAAAACTTGGAGACATTTCCACTTTTTTGGACATTGAGTCCTTGAGTTACTTTACGCTTTCTGGTGGGTCGGGATTAACCGTAAATTCATTTGCGTCCACGTCATCGTCGGCAACTCGCCTCAACTCATCTCCGGCTATCAAAAAATTAAAGAGCGCTACAAAATCAAGAATTGCATCCGCGATTGATTCTCAAACATCACCCCAATTCAAGGCTAATTCTGCTTCTGCTTCTGCTTCTTCTTCTTCTTCTTCTTCTTCATCTTCCTCTTCATCTTCTCCAAACAATCAAAACGCGTCCTCTTACGTGTGTGTCTTTAAACTTGACAAGACGGCATTAACGCAGCGCTCCTTGTCCGTCGACGATATTGTTAATGCACTTCGTCTCTTTGTTGGCGAAGAGGCTCATGTTGTAGCAACAAAGAGATGGTGCAAGGATTGGCTTGTGTCAATTCGTCCTCCGGCTTTCGGATCAGGAGACATGGACAGGTGCATAACAGAGGCCGTGCACGACAGCTTGCTTGAATCTGCAATCGTAAATGGCCTGCACGGCGTTACCAAGGCGATCGCCTCACTTGATGCGCAAACAAAACAATGGGTTGTCGACACGGACGGTTCAGACATTATCTCGGCAAACCGTTTATCCGGGATTGACAAGCAGCTCATGTGGACGAACAATATAATTGAGGCTGGTCGTTGCTTTGGTGTGGAAGCTGCAGTTGCTCTTCAACAAGTTGAACTTCATCGCGTCTTAAGCTTTGACGGAAGTTACGTGGATCCAAGGCATACGTGGTTGCTGTCAGACGCTGTTACAAGATCCGGAACAACCAACCCTTTGAACAGACACAAAATGGAAGAGCTCGGCGGCAGTTTGCTTCAATGCGCCTCGTTTGAACAAACGTTGGACGTTTTCGGGGTTGGGGCTGCATTTGGATCGTCTGATAATTTATCTGGGGCAACCGAAAAACTTATCGTGGGCCAACCAGTTCACGTCGGAACTGGTTCTTTTGAAATTCTTTTTGAACCAGTCGAACCGAAAAATGAAAATGCCAGCACATTTGTTGGACCCCTGTTTTCATCAATTACAAAAGAAAATTTAACTGACGATTTTGTTGCTCCACTTGATATGTCAGCAATAAACAACAACAAAAAAAATGGAAAAGAACGAGACGGAGAAGGAGAAGAAGGAATTGTTCTTCCATTAAATCTACATCTGAATACTGAAATGAATTGTGATGTGGAAGAAGAAGACGAAGGATTTGTGGAGCCCCTGTTTACGTCAGCATCTGCATCTGCATCTTCATCGGCATCTTTATCGGCATCTTCATCATCGGCATCTTCATCATCGGCATCTTCATCATCGGCATCTTCATCATCGGCATCTTCATCATCGGCATCCTCTGAGTTTGTTCCTCCAAGACTTGTTACAACTGCTGACATCATTTCTTCCTCAATTACAAATGTCGCGGGCTTCATCTCGACGGCAATGTTTTCAAGAAAAGAAATTTCCGCATTTGCAACAGAGCTTTCTCCATCTCTCGACATTATGCAAAAATGCGCCAGTAACCGTCGGGGTATTGTAATTAAGGCAACGTGTGGCGGCGATACAAGTAGAACCTCATTTTTAAGAATGGAGTCAAGCCTTGATAAATATTACAATTGGACACATTGCGATTCCACATGGTCGCAAACGACTCGAGTTTATTATAATGACTCCTTTACGGATGTTTTGTACAATAACAACAACAAGAGCATTTCAAAAGAAAATTTTACATTAGAGAGGCTGCATTCTGGTTCCATTCGACTTGGTTTTGCTGAAAATGCAAGAAGCCGGAAAATTGCAATTGACCAGATTTTGATAATGAAAAAAGAGGTTAGTGAGGAATGCATTCTTCCAAGCCGAGTGGAAATACTTCAAAGCAAGAACTTTGTCAAGGGGCCATTCGAAATTTCCTTGACAAAATTGTGGTCTGCAAAGAACATTGTCGAGGCGGAAAAGCTGCAGCATGAAGGACATCCTAAATTGTCCGTCTCGGTCAAGCTCAAGTCTCCCGATTTTATTTTGGAGCGAAATCAATCAAGCTTTACGGTAAGCGCCTCATTTGCCATGTTTGTCGGTCTGTGCGTTGAAATCCTTTTCTGAATAAATGAATGCTTCTTCTTTAAAGAAAGAAAGAAAGAATCAATAAAATAAAGGATGCCCGTTTTTTTAAGCGAGCAGCTCAAGGAGGCGGGTGCAATTCGAATTGAAATTTTAAAGACTTTAAATGCCGGAAACAAGCGCTCTTTATTATGGGTAACCGAAATGGACAATCACTCCATGGTTCATGAATTCTCTTCGCTACTGTCAATTGATACCTTTTCGTCTGTGATGGAAGAGGAGGAGACAACGGATTCGGACTACTCAACTATTTTACTGACACGACTCGATGAAGACGAAGAATCGTCATTGGAAAGTGTTTCAATTGGTTGTCTGAACAAGGACGCGGCAATGAAGCTCAAAGATTTCATCAAGAGTTTTGTTCAACAGTCACAAGTGGGCGCGAGTTTAGAGGTAGTGGGGGCAAAGGCGGTGAATAATAAGAATAAGGATGCAAAGTAATAATTATTATATAGTGAAATCCGCCCATTTCGCTTCTGGAAAGGTAGAAAGAATGTCTCTTTTTAGTTCCATCCCTTTTTCTTCTTGAAGAATAGACGGAAAGAAGGTAATAAATATTCTTAGGTTCTTGTCAATTTTCGAATTGTTTTTACAGCCGGCGTGAAGAGTAAAAATATCGTACAAGAGACCGTCGTTTGTCCACGAGGCTGAATCAATTTTTTTTTCATCTTGTGGATCTTTAAGAAGATCTCCATATACTACTGTATCGTCGCTATCCTCCTTGTCTAAATGACTTCCGGGAATAAACAAAGTGCCTAATTTGGATCCATCCGCAGTAAATGCAAGGCAGACAGCTACATTCGGTCCTGATCCGTGGTCTCTATGAAATTGCTGTTGAGGAGACATTGCTTCAACTACAATAATTTCGCTGGTATATATCATAGGTGTTGATCCAAAATATGAGGTTAGGAATAACTCTAATTCTTCAGTAAAGATTTTCTTACAAATTTCTCTTGGCAACTCTATAAGGTTGAAAGGGTACGCATTTCGTCCAGTCCTATATTCATATCCATCAATGTTTGAACATTTCTTAATTAAAAAATTCTTTAAAAGACTCCGTTCTTTTCGTGTAAATACAAGAGGCCATCTTTGAGCGCCCGACTCTTGCATTTATCTTTTATGATGGTATCCATTCTTTATCCAAATGCCAAAAAAGATACAATGTATGAACGTTTCCATTTACACAATAATAAGAGAAACCATCGTACGCAGGATCCACAGTCTCTCTCTCAAGGGTTTGTATGTCTTTTTTAGAAAATGTTGAGCTCTTTGACTTGGCATACAGTTTTTGTGCTTCTTCTTCTGACGTGGAGAATGGAGTAAAGTTTTTATCTACGATTCTATTTTGTTCTTGTTTTACTGGACTAAATTTGAAGTAATCAAAACCTGCTCCCGGAACTATTTGTATATTTCGGGGTGTTTTCTTGGTATCCGATCGTGGATAAAAAACGTA
>Ga0114966_10002544_pt1 | contig 16236 bp, 9 predicted proteins | sample M_130207_XF_Meta_FD_87029 | JGI IMG/M metagenome (GOLD analysis project Ga0114966, IMG submission 87029) | Freshwater microbial communities from Lake Montjoie, Canada to study carbon cycling - M_130207_XF_MetaG | ecosystem: Environmental > Aquatic > Freshwater > Lake | place: Lake Montjoie...
CGCCGGCATGGTATCGAGCGGCGTCGTGCCGTTGTAGAGGCGGTTGCTGATGCGGACGCCGTCGACCAGCCACAGAATCTCGTTCGTGCGCGACCCTTGCAGCGACGCGGTGACGTAGTCGAAGGGTCCCGCTTTTGGTGTGAGAAACAGCCCGGGGACCAGCGCCTGCAGCGCCTGCGCCACGTCCTCGTAGCCGTTGTTCTGGATTTGCGCGGCGGTAATCGTCTGCACGCGGACACCACTTCGTTCGATGAGCTGCGGCAGGTTCTCTTCGAGCCGTGGCGCCACGACACCGATCGACTCGATCACGCCGGCGATATTCAGCACGATGGTCGCGGGCACCATGGCCGCCGTCACCGCGACGTCCTGCGAACGGCCCTCGAAACCGGGCGCCTCCACCTGCACGGACACCGTGCCGACCGGAACACCGTCGAACGAGAAGGTTCCGTCAGGACCGGTGTGTGTCGTCTCGGACCCGGTCCCACGCAGCGCGACAGCCGCGCCGTTGATGACGCCGCCCTGCGTGTCGGTGACACGACCCTGCAGCAGTACGCCTTGCGCCAGAGCGCTCTCGGCACAACCACACAGAACGACGAGCAGAAAATTTCGAAACATAAGCGCCGCATCATACAGCAGCGAGCCCTTCGTTCCAGACCCATCCCGTGAACAGCGCAGCAGGGCGCGACGACGGGTGGTGTCTGTCGTCGATGGGCTCCTCATCGCCGGCAGCGTCATCATCCTTGTGGCGCAGCTCCACATCGAGACGTGGCCCATGGCTCTGGGCGACCTTTCCCGACCTTGTGCTGACGTCGACAATGACCGCACTCGGGCTCGTGCTGTTCTGCGCCTACGACCTCATCATCGTGCTGCGCCAGACGCCGGAGTCGGCGTTCATCATGGACGACCTGCTCATGCACCTGACGCTGGTCCCTGGTGGCAGTTCCTCGCCGCACGCTGGTCGACCCGGCTGGTGTTCGGGTTGCTGTTTCTCAACCAGTTCGTGGCGCCGCGGGTGGTGGCGCTCAGCGTCTCCACAACCGGCACGCACGAGCCTGGCGTCGAAGGTGACGTGGGTCCGGCCCGATCGACGCCGCAGCTCAGCGCCGTTCCCGGACGTGGAGCGCCGCACGAATGCGTCCCCCGCGTGCGAACACCCGATGACTCTCGAGGTAGAAGGTCGGCAGCGCCAGCAGCGTGAAGAGGGTCGCACTCACCAGTGGGCCGACGGCCGGTGCGGCGATAGCGCGTCCCCTCCCTAAAACTTTGCCTGTAGCCCCATCCTGATCAGTCGTCCCTGCAGCACCGACGCCGGCCGATCGAGTGCGGTGCCGAAGGTCTGGTTCTGCGTGAGAATCGGGTTGGCGTTCAGGCTGTTGAAGACATCGAACTGCGCCTCGAGCTGCTTGCCCTTGAATGCAAAGACCCGCTTGACGCGGAGGTCCAGCTGATTCTGCCGCCCCAGGAACTTCGTGCCCGGTGCGATCAGCGGAACGATGATCTGGGCCTGTGTCAGCGTCTGGCCCGTCTGGGCACGAACGATGGCGTTGTTCACCGTCCAGTTCACGCGCAGCGACGGGTCCTCAGCCGCAATGTTGCCGCTGTTCCCCGTATCGACCGACGAGTTGCGGGCATCGCCCGGGTAGCTCTGAAGGGCGCCGCTCACCTGCAGCGACCAGGGCAGCGAATAACTGCCCGCAAGCTTGACCTGGGTTAGAAACGGGAGGTCGTAGGCCGACTGGTCGCAGTAGCGCAACTGGTTCGGGTCCTCTACATCGCAGGTGTTCGCGATCGTCCGACCGGTGCTGACGCCGCCGAACATGTTCAGCTTGCTCACCCGCGCATTGAAGCCGATGTCGTAGCCCCCGTACACCCGTGAGTTGCTGGCCGAGTTCTGGTCCACCAGGTCGACCACACCCAGCTTGGCGGGGTTCAGGTTGTAGATGGTCACCGGTGTGCCATCGATCGGGCTGACCAGCGTCAGGGCCGTGTAGTCGGATGCGGCAATGGCGACATTGTCGGTCGAGAACATCTGCCGGTAGTCACGGCGGAAGTAGCTCACATTGACGGACAGGCCCTGGACCAACTCTCGCTGCACGCTGGCGTTCATTTCAATCTGGTACGGTCGGCGAATCCCGTCAGCGGGCCGCCGCGGTGCCTTGATGCCGAACGATCGGTTCTGGCTTGGTCCCAGCTCACCAATCTGAGCGATGTTGTCGTTGTTGGCGTCGGCCCAGGTCCTCGTGTCCGTGTCCAGAATGTTCGGATCGTAGCTGTCGGCGAAACCGGTCGTGTAGGCACGCATGTACTTGCCCATGCCGAACTTCACGGCCGTCTTGCCGTTGCCCTGAACGTCCCACGCCATGCCGAATCGCGGCGACACATCTTTCCAGTTCGGCAGGTTCTTGATGGCGTCGAAATGCCGGGCCGGCACGAATCGACCCGCGGGTGCGTCTTCTTCCTCGACGCTGCCGACGAAGTTCTCGACGCGGACACCCGGTGTGATGGTGAAGCGCCTGATCGTCCACGCGTCCTGGGCGTAGATGCCCATGTCGCGGTCCATGTTGGCCTGCGAATACTGCGGCGTGTTGTAGACGAACACCGAGTCGGGCACGCCATTGCGATAGCGCTGCGTCATGTCCGCCGCCAGCACGCGCGACCGCGCGAAGTAACCGAACCCGTACTGGATGCCGACCTTGGTGGCGTGTGAGCCGGTCACGTAGGACAGCGCCGAGACGATCGTCTTGCGCTTGGGCTCACGGTAGTAATTGCCGAACTCGTAGGCGCCGTACAGGGTGTTCTGGGTGATGTCGCGCTTGGGCGTCACCCCGACCGACTCCGGCAGCGGCTCGAGGGTGTAGGTCTCATTGCCGAGTGCGTAGCCCGCCTCGAACAGCAGACGGTTGGTGACGGTGCTGGTCCACTTGCTCTCGGTCGTATAGCGCGGCCGTGGCGCGCGAATGTCGGTGGCTTCGCCAGCAATGATGACGCCGGCGCCGGCGGAGTTTTCGTGCCCGCGGAACTTGCGGATCTTGTCCCAGTAGAAGGCGAACTTGTTCTTCGAGTTCACCTGAGTGGTCAGGCGGCTCATTCCACTGCGGATGCTCGCATTGTCGACCGTCTGCTCGCCGGTGGGCGTGCCGAAGCCAGGGCCCTTGGGTCCCCAGCCGAAGAAGCTGTTGGCGATGTACTGGTGGACGCCCCAGTCGCGGTACGACGCGAAGAACCAGAGGCGGTCCTTCTTGATCGGTCCACCTTCAGAGACGTTGACATCCCAGATCCGGAAGAGTGCGTCCGGCGCGGCGAGCCCCCGGTCCTTGAGGTCCTGCGTGAGGTTGTTCGATTGCAGCGCGTCGTTGGCGGCCGTGGCGAACAGTGTGCCCTTGAAGGTGTTGCCGCCGTCGCGGGGGATCATGTTCGCGCGCACACCACCGGCCGAGGTCTCGGCGTTGATGCCGCTCGTCTGGTAGGTAATCTCCTCGAACATCATCTCGTTGAAGTAGCTCTGGACGCTGCCGTCACCCTCGATGCCGTTCAGGATCATGCCGTCAACCATGAAGGTCATGTCGCGGCCGTCCGACCCGTGGACCGAGATGTCGCGATTCTGCATGCCGGAGTTGCCGCCCACGTCCGGTAGCGCGAGCCGGGCACCCGGCATCAGGGCGCTCAGGGTCTGCACGCTCCGCCCGGTGGGCACGGAATCGAGCACTGCCCGGCTCATCACCGTCTGCTGCACGGCGTTCTGCACGTCCACCACCGGCGCCTGCCCGGACACCGTAATCGTCTCCTGCAGTGAACCGACCTTGAGCTCGGCGTTCACCGCCGCCGTGAAGTTCGAGGGCAGGTCGATGCCATCACGCTTGAACGCGTTGAATCCTTCCAGTGTGAAGGTGACCGCGTACATGCCAGGGCGGAGATCGATGATCTGGTATCGGCCGTCGCCGTCGGTCGTGGCGGCTCTCGACTTTTCGATCAACACCGAACTCGAGGCTTCGACGGTCACGCCCGGGAGGACGGCGCCGCTGGTGTCGCGCACGACGCCGGAGATCGCGCTCTGGGCGAACGCGGCAGCCGGAAGGATTGCCAGAAAAGCCGCGACGAGGGTGGCGCGAACGAAGCCGCTGGTCAGACGCATGCTGCCTCCGGGTGAACGGTGGTCGGGGCGCGGAGTCGGGGCGCTACTCCGTGAGATGGTGGCGAACGGCTGGAGCCGACCCGACAGTGGCGTCCAGGGACGATTCAGCACCGCAGACCATACACAGGTCGCCAGGGCCAGTCAACGTCGAATTGCACGTCCGAATCACGCGGCTGCCACGCGGAGCCGCGTCCACCGCAGCGCACGACGCGATGGCCGGCTGGCTGCCGCTGCAGGAACAGATGGCCGCACTGTCGACCACCTGGCTCACCTGCGCCAGACGTACTGCAGCTTCATCAGCAACTGGTTCGAGTCGTGGCCGAGGCCGGCATCACGGCACAAAGACAAAAGGCACCTCCCGTTGGGAGGTGCCTTCCGGCCGCGCTGCCTGGCGGCAGCGACGCGTTCAGTTGATTCTTGTGCCCGAGGTCCAGGACTCGAGCCGTACCCGTGACGCGTGGTTCTGTCTGGCCGTTGGAACGTCAGGTCGCTCGCTGTGCCGCGCCGCTGGTTCGTAAAGCGACATGGTGCCGGTGGCACCTGGTGGCTGGAGCGGAAGCGTTCCTCAGGAGACAGTGGCCCGGGTACGGTCCGCGATGACCTTCACCGCAGGCGTTGGTCGTTCGGTGGAGCAGACTCAGCATCGCCGTTCATGCCGCAGACCTCCTTCCAGACCGTGTGGGGGGCGTGGTGTGTCAGAGGTCCATCTGCCCCGGAACATCTGGTGACGTTCGATGGACCTCACGCCGACCATAGACCCACTATCGGGCGTTGTCAAGACGGGTCCGCTCGTCAGACGGTGACGAGGTGTGCGGAACGTGAGGCGGCGGTCAGCCTGCCGCAGGCGACGCCTCGTCCCACAGCGACTGCCGCGTCCACGGCCCGCCTTCAACCAGCCAGAATCCGCCGTCGAGAAAGCGGTATCCCTGATCGAGTGTCGCGATGGTCGCCATATCCGCGGCGGTCAGTGCGATCTCGGCGGCCGCAAGGTTCTCGCGCAGGCGCGCCGGATGCACAGTCTTGGGGATCACCGAGACTCCGCGGCACACGTGCCAGGCGAGCAGCACCTGCGCGGGCGTGCATGCGTGCGAGGCAGCAATGGACGCAATCACCTCGTTCGAGAGGAGCGACGGCTCGGTGCCGGTCTTCATGAAGTCCGGTCGATCGGACGAGCCCAGTGGCGAGTACGCCGTCACGTGAATCCCCTCGGCCTGGCAGTACGAGACGAGCGCCTCCTGCTGCAGAAACGGATGTAGCTCGATCTGGTTCACCTCCGGGCGCAGACGGCAGTGCGGCAGCAGGGCGGCGATCTTCGCGACGGAGAAGTTCGAGAGGCCGATGTGGCGCACCAACCCCGCGTCCACCGCATCCTCCAGGCCCTGCCACGTCCGGTGCAGTGGCGCCTCGTGCGGCTGCAGGAAGCCGGCCGGCGACGAGGGAATCACGGTGTCCGGACTGAGTGGGATCGGCCAGTGAATCAGGTACAGGTCCAGATACTCGAGCCCGAGATCCTTCAGCGACTGCTGCAGCGCAGGCCGCACCCGCTCGCGGCCGTGAGCGTTTCCCCAGAGCTTCGAGGTGATGAAGAGATCGCGGCGCGTGACATCACCCTCGCTGAACGCGTCACGCAAGACCGCATTCCCGCAGCGTCAACCACATTCGCCGGCCGTGGCGGCGCGCGGGATTTCACTACCGGAACGCTCGGCGCTTCAGCCACACTGCACGCCACACCGCGTCGTGCATTCCCCAGAGAGAACTGTCGTGTCGATTCAGCCCCGCGCGTCACTGCGCCCGCTTCGCGTGATAACCGTCTTCTGTGCGCTCCTGGCGGTCGTGAGTCCACGGCTGGCGAGCGCCGCCCAGGCCGCACAGGGTCAAGCGACCGCACCTGGTGGTCCCGTCATCGACGGTCCGCCGCCGCCGACGGCGCCGGCCGTGGTGAACCGCGATGCGGCCGGGCGGGCCACCGTGCGGGCCATCCGGCTCACGACCCCGCTCATCGTCGATGGACGGCTCGACGACGAGGTCTACGCCGTCACCGAGTCGGTGTCCAGCTTCATCCAGCAGGTCCCACGCGAGGGCGCGGCCGCCACCGAGCGGACCGAGTCGTGGGTGATGTTCGACGCCGACACGTTGTACATCTCGGCGCGCTGCTGGGACACGGCCCCGCCCGAACAGTGGGTGGCCAACGAACTGCGGCGCGACACCAACCAACTGCGGCAGAACGATACGTTCGGCGTAATCCTCGACACCTTCTACGACCGCCGCAACGGCTACCTGTTCTACACCAATCCCCTTGGCGCGCGTGCCGACCAGGCCGTGACCGACGAAGGCAACCTGAATCCCGACTGGAACCCGGTGTGGGACGTCCGCACCGGTCGCTTCGCGGGTGGCTGGACCGTGGAGATGGCCATCCCGTTCAAGTCGCTACGCTACAAATCCGGGCACGACCAGGTGTGGGGCATCAACATCCGCCGCGTCATCCGCCGCAAGAACGAGTGGACCCACCTGACGCCCGTCCCCGCGTCGGCCGGCGTCCCCGGCGGGATGTTCCGGCTCTCGCGGGCCGGCACGCTGGTCGGCCTCGACCTGCCGCCCGCCAGCAAGAACGCGGAGCTGAAGCCCTACGGCATCGCACGCGTGACCACCGACAAGAGCCTCGCGATTCCGCTGAACAACGACGTCAGCGGCGAGCCCGGCCTCGACGCGAAGGTCGGCATCACCGCCAACCTCACGGCTGACCTCACGGTGAACACCGACTTCGCGCAGGTGGAGGTGGACGAGCAACAGGTGAACCTGACGCGCTTCAGCCTGCTCTATCCCGAGAAGCGCGACTTCTTCCTCGAAGGGCGCGGGCTCTTCGACTTCGCACGCAGCGGTCAGGCGACGTCGAGTACGTCGGTGACGCCGGCGCTGTTCTACAGCCGGCGCATCGGGCTCAATAACGGTCGCGTGGTTCCGATCGATGCCGGCGGCCGGCTCACCGGCAAGGTCGGGCGCTACGGCATCGGCGTGATGAACCTCGCGACGCGCGACGATGACGTGTCGAAGACCCCGCGCACCGACTTTACCGTCGTGCGGGTGAAGCGGGACATCCTGCGCCGCAGCGCCATCGGCCTGATTGCCACCCATCGCACGCAGTCGGCGGTGGTGGCCGGCGCGTCGAACCTGGTGTACGGCGCCGACGCCGGTTTCTCGTTCTTCCAGAACGTCAGCCTTGGCGGCTACTGGGCCAGGTCGGACACGGACAGCCGGAAGACGGACAACGACAGCTACCAGGCACGCCTGGAGTACACCGGCGATCGGTACGCCGCGCAGGCGCAGTACATGAAGGTCGGCAGCAACTTCAACCCCGAGGTCGGCTTCGTGCGGCGCGTCAACATGCGCCGCTCGTTTGCACTCGCGAAGTTCGCGCCGCGTCCACGGGTCCGCTTCAAGGGGATCCGGCAGTTCACCTATCAGGGCAGCCTCGAGTACATCGAGAACGGCGCCGGCCAGCTCGAGACGCGCATCCAGACCGGCCGCTTCGCCGCGGAGCGGCAGAACAGCGATGTCTTCTCGGTTGAGGCCAGCGCCGACGACGAGCTGCTGCTCAAGCCGTTCACCGTCGCGAAGGGGGTCGTCATTCCGCGCGGCGACTACGCGTTCACTCACGTGACCGCGGCGTACGCGATGGGACTGCAGCGGCGGGTGTCCGGCACGTGGACGCTGCAGACCGGCCAGTTCTACAACGGCACGCTCACCGCGGCTGGCTTCACGGCCGCGCGCGTCTCCCTGCTCACGCAGTGGTCGCTGGAACCAAGCGTCTCACTCAACGCCGTGCGGTTGCCGGCCGACGACTTCACCACCACCCTGCTGCGCGCACGCACCGACTACGGATTTTCGCCGCGCATGTTCGCTTCAGCTCTCCTGCAGTTCAGCTCGACCGATCGGCTCTTCAGCAGCAACCTGCGCTTCAGGTGGGAGTACTTGCCCGGCAGCGAGCTCTTCGTCGTCTACACCGACGAACGCGACACGCTGACCCTGGGATATCCGGAGCTGAAGAACCGCGCCTTCGTCGTGAAGGTGAACCGGTTGCTGCGCTTCTGACAACCCCTGGAGCCTTTGCGTCCTACGCCGACCGCCGACGCCGGATCCGCGCTGCCAGGGCCGTGAGCCCCGTGCCCATGAGGAGCAGCGACGCCGGCTCCGGCACAGGCGCCGTTTCGGCACTGCTACCACCGCCCCCGACTCGCGTCCCGTCTACGACCAGCGACTGAATCTTGAAGTAATCGTTGGTACCGTCGGCCCCGGTGCCGTACCTCGTGCCGACGAGTAACGCGGGCGCCACACCGCTGGTGAGGCTGACCGAGCGCTCGAGCACCGAGCACCCGCCCCTGCAGTCGTTGTTCAACTGTCCCGACGGCAGTCCGGCGCCGTTACTCAGGCTGATGTTTCCCGTCCAGTAGGAGACGTCCAGGTCATTGCCCGATTCGTCGTCGCTCTCGTAGTTCTTGACGTAAAGGCTGGTGGGGTCGACGGCGAGGGGGCCGGAGAACTGGAAGAGCACGAAATCCTTCCAGCCTCCCTCGTTATCCACCTGATGCTCCGGCGAATTGCACCTGTTGAACTCGGTGTCGTTGCACACCCCCAGGCCGGCGTTCGACCACCAGCCGAGCGCCGCGGTGTTGAACACGCTGCCGTTGTAGGCCCACGCAGTGGCCGTGAGGGTGACCCCACCATTCGTGAACACGCGGGTATTGCCGTCCGTACCCTTGCCGTTGCTGGCGCCGGCATCGGTGGCGAAATTGAAGGTGATGGTGCTGGCCTGCAGGCCGGGCGCGGCGAGGGCGAGGACCCCGACCGCGACCAGACCGACGGAGAAGGCACGAACGAGACGTCTGGCCATGATGTGCATGACTCGCGAGAGAGGCAAGCTCGGTGCCACCCCACAGGCACCCGGAATTCGTCGCATCTGCAGGCAGTTGGCTAACCAGCCGCACGAGGGTGGGTGCGAAAGGGAGACTTAATGTCCGCGGCGCCTCAAGGATTCAGGGTCCGTCGCCATCGCATTTTCGTAGCCAGGACTATTTATCAGGCCGTGTCAGGCCGCGGAACTAGCAACGCCTCCGAGTGGTGCACAGGCCTTGCTGAAGGAACCTTTTGCCACACGAAGGCGGTATCCGACACGGTCATCGCGCGGCGTGCTGCGCCGGCTGATCCCGGCCGCGGCCGACGTCCTGCGGCAGGAACGGCAACGCCGGGCGGACGGCACCGCGCTCGTGCATAGTCGGGCCCAGGACAGCGTCACGCTCAACGCGGCGCCATCACTGCCCGCCAGCCATCCCGTTACAATGGCGTCCTCATGAGCGACCATCCCCGACCGATCACACCCGTGCGGCCAGCCGGCACGCCCGCAGCCCAGGACGTCGAAGTGACCACCTGCCCGCGCTGCGGCGAGTCGCGCGAACTCGCGAAGGTGAAGGGGTGCATCAAGTGCCTCGCGTGCCACTTCAAGTTCGACTGCAACGGCTGGTAGGCTGCCGAACAGCCACCGCACAGGAATTCACCTGTGCGGACAATGATTCGAGCGCTGTTCCCGTTCCTCGTGCTGTTCGTGATGGCCCAGGGCGGAGGGACGCCGACGGTCACCCTGAAGCAGGACAGCAGGCACGCACCGGCTATCTGACTTTCCCGTCAAAAATGTCGATTGGCGCCACATGGACAAAATGTGATGCGATGTTTCGCATTTTCAAGGCATCATTGATCAGCGAGCGTCGACCGCAGCGACAACTTGACGATAAATCGAGCATGTTCGCCGCCAAGTAATCCAGAAACGCATCACGTTCAGCCTGTCAGCGGCCGACTCACGAGACCGCGATCAGGGCCATCGACGAAGGTATTCATGCTTACAAAGGCCACAAGCGGCGGCGACATCGTCATCCAGTGCCTCGAACGCGAGGGTGTGGAGGTCGTGTACGGCTACTCGGGCGGCGCGGCGATGCCGATCTTCGACGCGCTCGTCGACTCGAAGATCAAGTTCGTGCTCGTCCGGCACGAACAGGGGGCGACGCACATGGCGGATGGCTACGCCAGGGCGAGCGGCAAGCCCGGCGTAGTGCTGGTTACCTCGGGTCCTGGCGCCACCAACTGCGTGACCGGGCTGCTGACGGCGCTGATGGACTCAGTGCCGATGATCGTGCTGACCGGCCAGACCATCACCTCGATGCTCGGCAAAGACGCATTCCAGGAAGCGGACGTCACCGGCATTACCTATCCGGTCGTGAAGCACAGCTACCTGGTGAAGAACGCCGATGACATCCCGCGCATCATGCGGGAGGCGTTTCACATCGCCACCACGGGCCGCCCGGGTCCGGTGCTCATCGACCTGCCGAAGGACATCACCCAGGGTCCATGCTCGGCGCCGCTGGTCGAGACGGTCGACCTGCCTGGCTATCACGTGCCCGGCCGCCCCGATCCCGCGCTGCTGCACAAGACCGCCGGCCTGATGGCGAAGAGCCGCAAGCCGGTGCTCTACGTCGGGCACGGGGCCGTCATCGCCGACGCCGGCAAGGCCATCCTGGAGCTGGCGACGAAGCTGAACGCACCGATCGTCAACACGCTGCTCGGCAAGGGTGCGTGCGCGGAAGATCACCCGCTGAACCTCGGCATGCTCGGCATGCACGGTACGGCCTACGCCAACCGTGCCGTGGAGCACTGTGATCTGATCGTCGCCATCGGCGCGCGCTGGGACGATCGCATCACCGGCAAGCTGTCGGAGTTCTGCCCCGATGCGGTCAAGATCCACATCGACATCGACGTGGCGGAGTTCAACAAGGTGGTCCGCCCCGACGTCAGCCTGGCCGCCGATGCGCGCCTGGCGATCGAGGAACTGGTGCCGCTGGTGGACGCGCTCGATACGGCGGACTGGCTCAAGGAGATCGCCGGCTGGCGCAAGCAGTACCCCCTGCGGTATCCCAAGAAGGGTGGGCTGCGCGCGCAGCACGTCCTCGACCGTCTCGACCAGCTCGGCGGACGCGACTGCATCATCACCACCGACGTCGGCCAGCACCAGATGTGGGCGGCGCAGTTCTGTCTCACGACGAAGCACCGCCACTGGATCTCGAGCGGTGGCGCCGGGACGATGGGGTTCGGGTTCCCGGCGGCGATCGGCGCGGCCATGGCCACGGGCACACCAGTCTGGGCCATCGTCGGTGACGGCGGCTTCCAGATGACCCTGTGCGAGCTGGCCACCGCGAAGCTCCAGAAGGTGCCGGTGAAGATCCTGATCATCAACAACAGCTACCTGGGCATGATTCGCCAGTGGCAGGAGCTCTTCTTCGACAACCGCATTTCCGGCGCGGATCTCGAGGGGAATCCCGACTTCATCAAGCTCGCCGCGGCCTACGACATTCCGGGCCGGCGCGTGACGCGCGCGGGCGACGTGGACAAGGCGATCAACTGGGCGATGGCCTACAACGACGGCCCGTGCCTGATCGAGGCCGAAGTGGTGAAGGACGACAACGTCTTCCCGATGATCCCGGCCGGTGCGCCGCTGTCGGGGATGATCGTCGAGAAGCCGAAGACAAAGATGGAGAAGCCGTCGGGTTCGACGTAGCGGCAGGGCCTTCGCCGGTCTGCATTCATTTACGAGGGTTACATGGCACTGAACACCGAACCACGCGGCGCCCAGTTCGAACTCGATCCCGGCAAGGCCCCGCGCCGCCGGGAAATTGTCGACATCGCCAAGCCGCCGCTCCACACCATCTCGCTGCTCGTGCGCAACAAGCCGGGCGTGCTCGTGCGCGTCTCGCTGGTGTTCTCGCGTCGCGGCTACAACCTCGAGTCGCTGGTGGTGTCGCCGGCGCTCTCCGTGGAGGGCACGAACGCGACGCCGGGCGAGTTCTCGCGGATGACCATCACCTGCTCGGGCGATCGTGATGCGCTCGAGCAGATCATCAAGCAACTCGAGAAGCTGATCGACGTCGTGCACGCCATTGATCACACCGGTCAGCCGGTGATCGAAAGCGAAGTGGCGCTGGTGAAACTCAGAGCTGGTATTGGTGACCGCACCGAGATCCTGCAGATCGCCGAGAGCTTCAAGGCCACGGTCAGCGACTTCGGCGTCGATTCGGTGATCCTGCGCTGTGCGGCAGGGACCGCCAAGCTCGACGTGTTCATCAAGCTGCTCATGCCCTTCGGCGTCATCGAACTGGTGCGCTCGGGCAAGATCCTGATGGCGCGCGGGGCGCAGGCAACCTAGAGGCGGGCCTACCAGGGCGTCGGCTTGTAGTCCTTCAGGAACTGCCCCCACACGTGCGTACCGGTGTTGAAGCCGGTGATGATCGGCGCGACGATGCGGGCGCCGCCATCGACGACGTCGAGCGGCGGGTGAAAGTGCTGTTCAGCGGTCTTGCGCATCGCAATCTCAATCGGGTCCTCGTCGGTCACCCAGCCGGTATCGACGCTGTTCATGTGAATGCCGTCGTTGACATAGTCGGTGGCCGCCGTGCGCGTCATCATGTTCAACGCGGCCTTCGCCATGTTGGTGTGCGGATGCCGCGTCGTCTTGGCCACGCGGTAGAACTGCCCTTCGACCGCTGAGACATTGACGATGTGCTTGTCGCGTTCGGGTGTCCGCAGCATCAGCGGCTTCAGCCTGGCGTTGAAGAGGAACGGGGCGATCGCGTTCACCAGCTGCACTTCCAGCATCTCCACCGTCGGCACATCCGCCAACAGCATGCGCCACGAGTTCCGGTCGCGAAGGTCGACCTGCTGCTGGTCCTCGTCCAGCCGACCGGCCGGAAACGCGCTCGCCCGGTCAGCGAACTCTTCCTCGAGCAGCCGCGCCTGGGACAGCTGTGCGGCGAGCGTTCCCGTCGTCGCCATCGGCGGCGATTCACCAAGCAGACGGCGGACATGCGCCGGCAGTTCACGCGCCGCCGACAGTTCGTCGGCGATCATGTGCGAGTAGAACTCCGGCGGGCGCCGCACCGTCTGACAGGCGTTGTTGATGAGGAAGTCGAGTCGCCCGTGGCTGGCGACCATGTGTTGACAGAAGGCCTCGACGCTCGAGACGTGTCGCAGATCCAGCCCCACGACCTCGAGCCGTTCGCTCCAGTCGCCGAAGTCAGCTTCCTGCGCGTAGCGCATCGCGGCATTGCGCGGGAACCTGGTGGTGACAATCAGCCGCGCCCCAGAGCGCAACAGCTTCAGCCCGGCCTGGAACCCGATCTTCACGCGCCCGCCGGTCAGCAAGGCGACGCGCCCACGCAAGTCGGCCAGTTCGGTCCGCGCAGCCAAGTTCGTCGTCGCGCAGGCGGAACACAGCTGATCGTAGAACGCGTCGACCTCGGAGAAGGGCGCCTTGCAGACGTAACACACCCGCTCGAACACGGGCGCCGCGTCCGGCGTTCCGTGCGGCTGCTCGAGTCGCGGCGGCGGCGCATACGGCGTGGTCACAAGCGGCCTGCGGCGGCGGGCGCGGATGCCGGTCTCGTCGAGCACGGCTTCGTGATGCAACACGCGCTCGGCCCTCGCGGCCTTACGGCGGCGCCGGTTCGCGGTGGAATCGGCAGTCGACAGTGCGGCAATCGCCCGATGCAGGCGCTGGCGATCCTGAGCAGGGAGCGTATCGAGACGACCCCAGTCAGCGGCGACCTGTTCGAGCCAATCGATCGCGGCGTCAGCCGCGGTCAGTACGTTGTTCGTAGACACTCCGTCCAGCGTAGCCGAAAGCGGCGTGATGCATTGCACTGCACATGCCACGCCGCCTCGCCGCGGCACCGCGGACACCCACCGCTCGGACCGTCAGGCTCAACTCTGGGACCACCCGGCCGATTCCGTGCATCATGCGCCGTGCATTTCTCACGCTCTCGGCGGCAACGCTGGCATTCGTGGCTCTCGCCGCGCAAGTCTGGCCCCAGGTGCTGTGGTCGCTCGTGGTGATCGTCCCCGTCATCCTGCGGGGTGTCGCCGACATGCTGCAGACGAAGCAGGCCGTTCGGCGCAACTTCCCGCTGATCGGGCACGGACGCTACCTGCTCGAGAAGATCCGGCCGGAAATCAACCAGTACTTCGTCGAGAGCAACCACGACGGCCGCCCGTTCAGCCGCAACGACCGCTCGGTGGTGTACCAGAGGGCCAAGGGAGAACTGGACACGCTGCCCTTTGGCACGCAGCGCGACGTCTACGCTGCGGGCTACGAGTGGATCAACCACTCGCTCGCCCCGGTCCACCCCGACACGACCTGCGCCCGCGTGCGGGTGGGCGGGCCCGCCTGCGCACAGCCGTACTCGGCGTCGATTCTCAATGTGTCGGCGATGAGCTACGGGGCGCTCAGCATGAACGCGGTCCTCGCCCTGAACGCCGGCGCCAGGGCCGGAGGGTTTGCGCACAACACGGGCGAAGGCGGCCTGAGTCCCTATCATCTCGAGCCAGGCGGCGACCTGATCTGGCAGATCGGCACCGGCTATTTCAGTTGTCGCACCCCAGACGGGCGGTTCAATCCCGACGCGTTCGCGGAACGCGCAGCGCTGCCAGTTGTGAAGATGATCGAACTCAAGCTGTCACAAGGGGCGAAGCCTGGACACGGCGGCATCCTGCCGGCGGCAAAACTGACGCCGGAGATCGTGGCCATCCGAGGCGTGGTGCCCGGTAAAGACGTCGTCTCGCCACCGGCCCACTCGACGTTCAACACGCCGATCGGCCTGCTTCAGTTCGTCCAGTCGCTGCGCGACGCGTCGGGTGGAAAGCCGGTCGGGTTCAAGCTGTGTGTCGGCAAACGCCACGAATTCTTCGGCATCGTCAAGGCGATGCTCGAGTCGGGGATCGTTCCGGACTTCATCACCGTAGACGGCGCCGAAGGAGGGACCGGCGCCGCGCCGCTGGAATTCTCAGACTCGGTCGGCACGCCGCTCAGCGAGGGCCTGTCGTTCGTCCACAACGCGCTCGTCGGCGCCGGACTCCGCGACCAGGTCCGCCTGATCGCCTCGGGCAAGGTGAACACCGGGTTCCAGATCGCGACCAAGCTGGCACTTGGCGCCGACATGTGCAACGCGGCGCGAGCGATGATGTTCGCGCTCGGCTGCATCCAGGCACTGCGCTGCAACACGAATCGGTGTCCAACCGGCGTCGCGACGCAGGACCCCGAGCTGGTTCGCGGGCTGCACGTCGGCGACAAGTCGGAGCGCGTGGCGCGCTTTCATCGCGAGACGGTGAAGAGCTTCTTCGACGTGCTGGGCTCGACCGGCCTGGTGTGTCCAGGCGACTTGAAACCGTGGTACGTCATGCGGCGCGTCAGTTCGGGAGAGGTCCGGAGCTACCACGACATCTACCCGCCCATCGAGCCAGGGGCCCTGCTCACCTCATCGGTCACCGGCAGTCTCGGGCAGGCCTGGGCGGCCGCACGGCCCGACAGGTTCTGACGCCCGGGCTGGCTGTATCAACACGCCCAGCAGGCGTGTGTCGGCAGACGACGGGTCCAGAGTGCGTGACACGGCGAAGCCATCCGGAGCCGCGACTTGTCCTGCCGAAACCGCGAGCGAAGCGAGCGCTCGGTGGAGGCGGAGCGAAGTGAGCGATTGGCGAAGGATGTCGGAGAGGGCGGCAGACGCGCAGGCAGCGGCGGCAAGCGCGGGTCGGTCTACGCTCCGACGCGGCGGAAGCAGGAACTGCTGGCCACCTGGCGGGCGGCGGTCGCGGTCGGGTTCGACGCCGTCATCGAGGCGCAGCTGCGTGTCGCCGTTGGCGCCAGCGTCGTCCTCGCCACGCGCCCTGACGGGACGTGGGCGCATCATCCCAACCCCGATGCGACCATCTTGGCGCGAGTGCGGGCCGGAGACGGGGCGTATCGCCTGACGACCGTGGCGCCCAATCACGCCCTGCTGAAGCAGATCTTTGACCGGCTGCTGGGGCGCCCCGGTGAGGCGCTGGCGGTGGATCTACCGGTTCTGCCACAGGTGAGCGATGCGGAACTGGCCGCACCACTGGCGGCGCTGCTGAGCCGATGGCCGGGCGCGGACGGCTAGGCGGCGGGTGGGATGATCAAGATGTTCAACCGCAGGTCCACGTACATCAATTAAACAAGGAAGACGAAATATGCGGCAGTCCGCGCACCAAGGAGC
>Ga0114966_10002545_pt1 | contig 16234 bp, 7 predicted proteins | sample M_130207_XF_Meta_FD_87029 | JGI IMG/M metagenome (GOLD analysis project Ga0114966, IMG submission 87029) | Freshwater microbial communities from Lake Montjoie, Canada to study carbon cycling - M_130207_XF_MetaG | ecosystem: Environmental > Aquatic > Freshwater > Lake | place: Lake Montjoie...
ATCATTAACTAATGCAAGATTGTTGAGCTCTTCGAATACAACCACTTTACCCTCGCCTCTAGCTATCTGATATGTTGCATAATTAGAATTACCCTTAAATGTTTCTCCGCTGGCAATGTAAACAGAATTTCCGTTTGCATCTTTCCCATAAATTATGGTAAATATTTCGGTGTTGGTTGTTGCGTAATCCTGAACAACTTTATAAGTTACTCCATCTTTTATTTCAGTAACGTTTTTTGAATAAGGGTAGCTTAACGGGTCAGGTACTTTAAAAATAACAAAAAATTCAGGTATTTCGTTTTTGATCCAGATAGGAGCAAAGTACTTAAAACTCTCTTTGTAATTCTTATCTATCAAAACCGAAGCTCCACTCCCGTAAAAAAAATCATATTGACCTGAGAAATTTTCAGCAGATTGTCTATCTCCGTTTGTTTGCTTTTTGATTTCAAAAACAAGATCATTCGATGTTTTACCCTGGTCGAAAAAATTAAATAGATCCTGAGGGAAGCTGTTCTCTCCTGTTATATTAAACTTCTTAAATCTGGCATCGCTTAAAGTTGGATTGGCATCTATCGAATTAAACCAAACACCATTATTGGAATCCACGGTAATTTTAAAGTTTCCAGAGAGTTTTGGATTCGTTCTTAATACGGAAAAGGATGAATTATAGTCAAAAAGTTTAGATTGAGACATATCTCACTTTGGTGTTTATATTTAATAATATTATACTGCATAAAGTAGGTTTCTTCCACCTACAAAGTTCGGAGCTACTAGAGTGTTGTTTTGATATGCACCAGTAACCTGAACGTCAAAAGAGAATGCCTGATCATTATAAATCTGGATGTCTAGACCTAATTTTTTCGTATATGTTATATTGGTAAGCGTTCCTGATTTTCTCCATCCACCAATGTACCCGGATTTATCGACAGCTCTAAATTGGAAAATTAGAGGAACGTTAATAGAATTAGAGTCACCCGACTGTATCTGCTTGGTTGACAGCGAAGTACTTCCTGGAATTTGTATATTAGATCCCGCTGACGGAGCTAAGAAAAGATATGCACCACAAGAGAACTTACCAATTAAAAACTCGTCAGTAGAAGAGAATCCAAGTTTATCCGGATACATCCAATCTTGCAATGCAGCAGAGCTTGTGTAAGTAGCAGGGAATGTAAGAGTCACCGGACGATAAGCTTGCTGAGCCCAATAAGCGGTAAGGGATGTATCACCCCAGAATGTTTGGGTGTGTCTAAAAGGAGCATATGAAACCCCCGTCGTAGGATCAACATAAGGCATAACCAGATCAGCATAGGCGTTATATGTGTATGTGGATCCAACAGCTTTAAGAACCGGATGTCTTTTATCTATGCAAAATTCTGAAATAAATCCACCGCCTACTGGATCTCCACCTGTAGTACCAGTGTAAGTTCCGTCCCAGACATTAGCTGCAGTTGCTCCTATAGCGGAAGAATACGTAGCATATAAAGTGGGATCATAAGGGGTAAAGATTGTTCCATTTTGTGGATACACCCCACTGACTCCAAAATTCTTCTGGGTTGACGTTGAAGTACCATCATAAGCATACGATGCTGAATAGTTAGCACTAAAATAAGAGCTTAGATTATCAGCAGTACTTGTATATGGATTCTGAACTAGAACTTGGTTGTAACCCACACTCTTGTATCTTGGGTATATGAACTGTGAATATGCATTGGCAGAAGCATATGGAGGTGCCTGCCTAAGATCTTGCGTGGTTGCAACATCAGCTGTTGTTATCGATGTTATAGATATTGGGATATCACCATATCTTAAATTTGAGCTATAGTTAGGAGGGTAAACATTAGAAGAAATAGTTGAAGGTGCTTGCACATCTAACCCGCCAGGTATAATTGAGGCCAACTCTAATGGTGAAGCTTCTCCGTTAGAAAGTTGTACGTTGTAAATAACAGAGGCTACTTTTCCTGCATCATTCGATAGGGGTGCTGAGAAGAAATCAGTATAGAAACCTGCATTTAATTTGATAGTAGATCCTCTAGTAACTTTAATTCTATTCCCAGAGGCGTCAACAATATAGACTTGTAAAACTCCTTTAGCTTTGCTGATCCCCGATTGAAGGGCAGTTATTTGATTCTGAAGATCATTAAGCTTATCAAAAAGACTTATCACAGCTCCATTATTGGTAAAAAACCCGCTAGATATACCATTTGACGTATGGAAGTATGTCTTATCAACCGACGTGAATTGCTCAGATAGATGGATGGGTAATCCTTGAGCATTCAAATTCGTTTGCATCTTAACAATTGCAGAATCTTCGCTGTTTGTTTTTATCAAATTAGAAGTTCCGCTAACTGATAAATTATCAGGAAAAGAAACAGTAACTGATGCAGAGTAGTCTGACATTTGAGGATTGTCAGGCCATCCAGCCTCAGAAATAGATGCAATTTGAATTTCAAGTTTCTCCCCTTTAGTGATTGCGAGATCTAGCTGGTTAATATTTTGAATATTCGAATCAGCTGTGATCTCATCAGCCCAAACATAAAAACCAGTAGCTGGATTGTATACTTTCTTTCTAATATCTGTTTTATATTCAGTCCAGTTAGAGAATGCTCCTACTTTTTTAACATTATCAGCATCAACATACTCTATCTGCTCTGATGGTTGAGCTGCCCCACTATCACTAAGGTATCTGTATCTTACCGCAAATTGAATAACTGATTGCTCACCCGTTGTTGGAGTGATCTTTGGGGCTGGAATTGACCAAAATCCTCTAACCCTATATTTAGGATCAGCTGTTAATTGAGGAACATCCTGAGATAGTGTGCTAACCTCATCTACTATAGAGGAATAAAGACTAACTTTTTTAGTTCTTTCATCAATTAAGCTGTTTAGATTTGCTTTTAAAGAATCTGTATTAACTCCTATTGGATTTTTAGTTAATCTTGAAGCAGCAGGGGTTAGATTAGATCCTAAAATAGAATTAACGCTACTTTCCAGGCTAGATGAACTGGTAGATGTGAGGTTTACCGTTGATTGATCTGACGTAGCTAAACCAGCATTAAGCTGAAGTTTAACGTTGTTTATTGAGTTATCTAAAGAATTAATCTCGCTTTTAAGAGTACTCTTTAATTTAAGCTTATCATTAATAACAGTTACTGAAGTTGAATCAGTAACTTGTTTGTTGATTTGTACAACTTTAAAGTTCTCTGAGACAACTAAAGGCGAATCTGGTTTTAGACCTTGGACTGCTGGGATTTTCTTCTCTTTCGCCATGCCGAGAAAAATCTTGCCCATGTCAGAAACGTCACTCAGATAATATTCCTCTAGAGTGACAACTTGCCCGTTTGAATTTTTTGTCTGAAGCTCACTGCTCCAGAAAGTTATACCTGTTGACCAGCTAGAACCAACTATATTAAAATTATCATCTATAGTTTTGAAGAAAATCCCTTGTCTCTCGTCATGTCCAATATTGATCTGAACATATCTAGGACCAAAATCTGTAGAAGCTATAGAGATAGTGTTAGCACCCAATTTAATAGGTTCATATCCAGAAAGTCTTTTAGCTTGGATTGAAGCCTGATCCTTATTAACAGCAGTTACCTGATATAGGGTTCCATCTGGAGTAGCTATTCTGTCTCCGATATCTAAAGTTCTACCATTTTTAACATTTGATAATGTGTCGGTATAGCTTAGTGTATCAAGTTTATAGTTTCTTCTGATTTCTTGAAAAGAATTTGCAGTAGTACCAGGTGTAACGTTCTGTGCAGGATTTGCATTCTGGTTAGTTACAGTAACTGTGTCATCATAATATGAAATAACACCGAAGTTTCCAACGAATCTAATAGTTCTTAGAGGAAGTTGAACAATATCCTCGTCAACAAAATACTCTATTCCATTGTCGCTAAGAGCTTTCACGAACTGATCGTAACCCATATCATTTCTCCCCTTAAGATTGGCATCAAAGTATGATTTTTTAACATCAGTATCTGTGTTTGCTATTATTCTCTTTACTGTTATTCTATCTGCTGAATCTGGGATCTTACCAGTAACATTCACACTTATATAAAGAAGAGGACTTAAAAAGCTCTCGAAGAACCAATTGTCTCTAACAGCAAAAGTGCTGGGTACTGGAAGATTAGCTAGAGTTGGGGGATCTTTTAATGTTTGTGTTTTAAAAACCTGCGAGTATGTTCCATCCGGATTTCTCACAGTGGCAAAATTATCACCTAGACCAGCTAAAGCTTTTACGTTGCTATCTAATCTCTGGATTTCTCCCCTGAGGTACCCATAAGAAGGTATATTAGCATTCTTAGGCAATCCTGTCTCGTCAAGAACCTCAATTGTAACGGTGTCATTTGTCGAAATTGCAGCTTCATTTAACCCATTAAGGATTTCCAAAGAGTTTTTCTGAAGTCTTAAAAATTGAGCTATTAATGAGCTTATTGAATTTTGTGTGCCTGACATTTCTTATAAAATATTATTGGTTGTTTGTTAAGCTTTTTCCTATTAGATCAACTTGGAATTTTAAATTCTTATCATCTGTGCAAACGATATCAAGAACTGGTACATAATCATATGACGAGAATGTTGCTTCTGTTAGTGAAACAATAACAGTAGAATATGTTGATCCAGAAGGTGCTGAAAGAGGATAAAGTCCTAAAGAGTTAGTTAAAATCTTTATTATAAAATTTCCAGGATAGATCTCATCCCCAAAAGAGAGTCTAAATCTTTGCCCATTCTTCCAGTGTATCTTAGAATCGTCAAGTCTGATTGTTAAATCTCCAGTTAAGGTTAAAGGATTTCCATTATTCACATGTTTGAAATAATTAGAAAATTCAACTAACGGTATTTCATTTTGACCCGTTTGGGTTAAAATACCAATCCCGAGATTTGCTCCTATGTTAAAATCCTGATTTATATTATTTATCGAAAGTAAATTCGGAGTACTTCTGTCTACTATTATACCAGGTCCTTGTCTTACTAGATCCAGATCATATGATATCTCTATACTAGTTTGATTATTTAAGATTGCTCTTACTAAATCATAGTTCTGATTTATCAACTGCATTACAGAACTTGTGTTCTTTAACAGTGCCTGATTTGCAGCCAGTGTTTGTTCTAAAGAGGTTATTCTTCTGTCAAGATTAATTGATGTTGGTGTGCTTAGTGTTACATTCTCAATATTAGTAACTCTGTTACTTAGATTTATAAAATCAGTTGCAGAGTTATTTAGTGTTCCGCTAGCATCCTGAAGAACATTCATAGCATCCATAAACATGGATAGAGAGAATGGAGAGTAATCATTGATTGCTTGCTCAACCCCTGTTTGATCTATATCAGTATCAAATTTAAGATTTATCTTAAATCCGTAAGAGTTACCATTTAGCTTAGTTACTGGGTTAGGTCTGTATTTATCAAGTCTAGGTATGAAAGCTGGTGTGGTGTCACCGTTAACATCATCAAGGAATAGTACACCAAAAAGATTAGTTGCAGAATCTGCTGTGTTAGCAGGATCATAAACGTCGTAGTAGATAAGAACGCAGTTGAACTCAAAATCTGCAGCATCTGGCGTAGAGTTGAATTCCTCCAATGTTGAAATGCTAGGATTGCTCAGAATTCCCTGATATGAATTAGCATCGAAATCTATACCAATAGAATCTAATCTAGATCTGATATATGTTAAAGGCGGTCCAACGGTAAATGTTTTTGTTAGAACGTCATTAGAAGGATCTGTAAATAAATGGTCACTAAAATAGGTATTAGCAGTGTCTCTCGGGGTGTACCAATTTCCAGCTGCAGTTGCTCCGTTTATCCCAGTGTAAAAATGGCTAGCAACTGGCTCTCCTAGTACATCATCGTCAAAAATAGCTAATGTTGTTAATCCGCTAGGATTCACCTCGTCATAATTTCTACCATGAAGGTATTCATCATTAAGAGGATTGTTTGGATTATTTGTCCACTGATAATCAGGATAGTAGTTCTTATCAACGATATTCTTAAAAAGAACTGTTGGTGTATTTCCGTCTTTAGTAGGAATATAAACATAAACTTCAGAGTATGTGTTGTCTGAATTTTTTACGCTGTTTACTATATCTAGACTTCCAATATACTGAACTACCCTATTATAAGTGCCAGCCTCTATTCCATAAGATCCTGTTGTTCCTATTGGACTATCACCCTCAACATATCTTTTTTGTGTTACTGGAAGATCGTTAACAATAGTTACTGTGTTTTGATCTAGTTTAGGGGAAACCTCCGATGAATTGGCTGGACGCCATCTCATAGCTCCAATCTCCTTCAGCCACTTGAAAAATATTCTCTCTGAAATATTTTGTTTTAGTGACGAGTCATACTCATCTGTTCCTGTAACTGTTGATTCCAGATTAAGACAGTAGCTTTGGAAGCTCTGTGAAAAATCTATATTCCCGTTTGCAGTAATTATTTTACCCGCACTTGTTGCATAATCAATAAATGCAGAATCAGGAGCGTTTAGTCTCACTATATTGTCTTGTGAGCTTGAGCTGTAATTATCATTGAAACCTGGAATATTCAGCAAGGCAAATTTAGAGAATCTAAACTTATTAACCGAGTTATTAAAGGTGAACGATAGATCCTCTGCTGATGAACTAAAGGAATAGAATGTTCCTCCTTGAACTTGTAGAGGCCTTATAAAGGGGGTCTTAGCCATTTAAAAAATCTTTTTTTAGTCTTAATTCTCTTAAACTGTCATATTAGTAGATCCTAGAACCACCCAAGAACCTGTTTGTGTGGTTTGGGTCAGTGCTACCTGAGGTTCCCACTGAAGCGTAATAGATGATCTATAAGCTTTGCCCTGGGTCACAACTATACCAGAACTAGAGTATCCCCCATGAGTAGATGAGGTGTTAAATCCTGTATAATATGTGCTGGTACCAGTAACTCCTGTCCAAATGTATCCAGTTGCAGCTGATGTGTTAACAATAGTGATTCTAGATCCTGCTGGTATGTTTGAAACAGTTCCACCGTAAGGAGAAACCCCATCAACAACTTTTAAATAAAATCCGGTTGGGCCACAGTTGGCATAAATCACATCTTCTAATCCGGTAAGGGCATATGGAGAGTTTACTGATGTAACAACTCCACCTCCGCCCGAGCCTGAGGTGTTAACTGGAAAAGCTGATCCAGCGGTCAATCCGCTTAAAATTGTCTTATTCTTACTTATAACGTGACCCTGCACACCTAGCTGGAAAGCAGCATTAGCAGAAAGGCTTCCGTTATAACTTGCGGTTCCACCTACAACTAGAGATGAAGCAGTCCCCATGGTAACAGATCCATTAAGGGTAACAGTTCCTGAAGCTGTTAATGTGGTTGTGCTAACACTTGCAAATGAAGCTTGGCCTGATGAATTTACAGCTGCATAGGCTGTTCCTGTAGAAGGCACCGCAATAGAATTAAATGCACCGATTTTGGCCATAACCTTGCCGGTTGAAGCCCCTGTTAGGTCTAAAATTCCATTAACGCTGTCCACCCCAAATACGGTGATGTATCCATTGATCCAATTCTGCAGGATCAAAAAATTAGAATTAATTGTTACCCTTGATCCCGATATCGAATCCGAACCCAAGATTTCAGTTGTGTTTACTGTTGCCATTTTTTTTACTTTTTATTTCTTTTTAGAACGAAATATATATCAATGTCTCAGACAAGTCTTAAATATGGTATTATCAAAAATTAAACCAGAGGGAAAGAGCACTAAAGACATATCTTTAAGTGCAAAACAAGGGGTTTATTCCGGTCTAATATTAAAAAATATAATTATCCTAAAGGAGACCAAAAGTCTCACCAGCCGGCCTAAAGCCGGTTGTTTTTTTTAGATAGAATTTCCAACAAAAAAAATCAATTACCATGGAAAAACAAAAAAAAGTGCTTAAAAACGAAATCAAGTATGCTATCACTCTTAATGAAGAGCAAAAGGATGCAAAAAGGGACATTATAGAAAACCAAATTGTGGTAATTACCGGAAGGGCAGGATGCGGTAAAAGTCTGGTTTCTGCACAGTGTGCTTTAGACTTTTTATTCAAAAAAGAGTATGACAAAATTCTAATCACTCGTGCAGCTGTTGAGGTTGGTCATTCTTTAGGGTTCTTGCCAGGATCTCTTAATGAAAAATTCGACCCGTATCTTGAAGCTTTCAAGGAGAATCTTGTTAAATGTTACGATAAGGTTAAAATAGACAGTCTGATTAACGAGGAAAAGGTTCAGGCATTACCTGTTCAGTTTATCAGGGGAAAAACTATTGATGATGTTCTAGTTGTCGAGGAAGCACAAAATCTATCAAAAGCGGAGATGCTTGCAATCCTTACACGTCTTGGAAAGAATGGCAGGATTATAATCAATGGCGATAATGAGCAGAAAGATATTAAGGACCCATTCAATGGGCTTAGTTACGTAATAGAACTTTCTAAAAAAATAGATGGGATTAAGCACGTAAAGCTTAAGCACAATCACAGATCTGATTTAGTTGGTAAAATCCTAGAGTATGAATATAGCGGAAAAATAGTCTAAATTTCCTGCGTACTAAAAGTTGCATCAGGATCGTCTGGAATAGCCAGACTACTTCCAAAAGGTGGCTGTTCTGCTTTAAATAGCTCCAGCTCCTGCTGCTCCATTTCTCTCTGAAGCTTCTTAACTTCATAGTCTCTAGAAATATCTGGCGGTTCTGGATATCCAAAGTCTGTTGAATCAACAGAGTTAGGATGTCTATCGTCAGGCCTTTTATCTTTGTGGTTTATCACCTTAATGAACCCAGGTTTAGATACCTCATAAACATTACCCTCTGAATCCTCCACTTCATTAGTTATTGAATAATATCCAGGGGACGTAAAAGTATAAATAAAATACGGAGAAGACTTTATAGTTAGCAAGTCATTTCCATTAGATTCATCAATCAAAGACCACTTATTGTTCTTCTTCCCATAAATATTCGAAGCATAGTTATTAAAAACCACGGTTGACATTAGAGGTATTTCTAAATGGCTATCCGAAGAGTGAACATCACACCAAGTCCATGCGCCAGATCCTGGTCTAGAAATTATATTACCAAGATTAATCCCTAATTCAGGGACATATTGCTCAGATTTAAGAACAAAACCGTTATCTGGCTGGGTAGTAACATAAGGTCCGGAAGCTCCATATGGCATCAAAGAGGAAGCCACGTAAATATTCGAATCTTCATCATTAGTAGCAGTTAGAAGATCATAGCTAAGATTAGAATCGCCATTCCAATACTGATCGTCCAATATTCTTCCGCCTTGGTCAGATTTTAACAGGTGAAATTCTTTATATCCTAATCCTGTAGAAACCGTATATAAAATAAAATACTGGTCATTTGGAAGTATTTTAGATTTTACCATCTCATAAAACCTTGGCTGGGCTGCAGATTGGGTCAATTCGTCAAGGTAGGGAGCAAAAATATTTTTAGTAACACCCTGCTCTGTGATCTCAGCAGTTAATAGATATGTCCCGGTTCCTCCTTCATAGAATGAATTTCCAAAATAAGAACCTGACGGACCATAAGCTGTGGTTACGTAATATGTCGAGTCTGATTTAGAAGATCTAATGACATACTCGCCATATACTTGAGGCAAAGCCCCAGTAATAATACCTCCTGTGATTCCAGATCCAAAGTTATCTAGAATAATGAAAAATGGATAGTCGCTACTGGTATCAGGAGCTACGAGATTTATCCCACCGAAGTTAAAACCTGTTCTCGTCATTCCTGTTAATAAAGTTGTGTTATCGGTTGAAAGAGAATCTATAGATCCAACTTCATATCTCACAGCTCCTGACGTTAAACCTGTTGAATTTGAGGTCGCCTGAAGGGAAAAGTCTTCATTCGATAGTCTCACATAAGACATGAATTTATACAAAGATGAATCTTTGAGGGCTTCATTCGTCCAATCAGCATCGTTACTTCTACCCCATTTATTTTTAAGTGTTGAAAGATACTCATTAGAAGTGGAAAAGAATGAGCTAGAGTCAGAAAATATAGATAAATTAACAGAATAGTCGGTTGTATCTGAAATTGAATAAATATCGCTAAGTGAGCTAGAAAAACTTAAATCACTTACGGGGAAAGTCCTAAAATTTGTAACCCTATATCCCTTACGAATCCCCGAATTATAGTCTCCGGTTAAGCCAGTAAAGGAAGTGATATCACCTAGGTCTTTTTCAATTTGTGCAACGAACACACCTATAGCATTTTGTCCACCTGATCTGGTATTAGCAACATCCCAGAGAGCGGGAACAAGAGGGAAACAGTAATTTGAATATGAATAGAAATTAAATCTCAGATCTGTTCCAATAGTAGTTGATCCTGATCCAGCTTGATACGTAACGCCAAAGATTACTGTGGTTGGTGCGGAATTAAAAACATCAGCAGTCTCGTTAATCTCAATAGAATTAATAACATAGTAAGCTACATTCTGAGGCGTATTCCTATCCTGAACAGTCATGACATACCCTGTGTGAATATAGGGGGCAAAGAGAGTCATCTCCCAGTTAGTGCTGTTTATATCAAAAAAGTTTAATCTAATTTGATCTATGTCTGAATAAACAGAAGGCGTTGTGTTAACAGTATTGAAATCACAATCACCCGGAATTGCTGCAGTTCCACCAGGGGCAAAGACATAGTCAATCCCGCCAGTAGCAAAAATGGACTGGAGAGGATTGTAACCAGTAGCACCGGTAGGACCATATAACCATGGGTAAGTTCCGGTAGTTGCACCAGGTACACTAGAGTTTGTTATTCCTATAGGTGCTCCTGTTGGCCCGTTATTAAACGTGGAAACCGCAGATTCCCAACCACTATAAATATACTCGCCATTTTCAATCAACCAGTTATATCTTCCTGTCACTGTAATAGAGTTTCCGTCGGTAGAAGGAGAAATAGAGGTTACGTTAGTTGAGTACCCAGGAAATGTTATTACCGATTCAACTGCTCCAGATTCATCATAACAAGCAACAAATCCACAATCAACAAAATCCGAGGCAGACGTATCAGGAGAAGCTGCATTACCAGCAAGTGTTGGATTAGGGTTTATAAAAGTAGCCGGTGTGCTATCACTATAATAACCGAGATGCGTCTCTATATTTCCAGAAACGAATCCACCAACATAGAGTTTATTAGATCCTCCTATTTTAAGCGTTGTTGAGGAGTTAACAGTAACACCACCATTTGTACTTCCAGATGTACCACGTATGAAACTGATTATATCAGACCAAGCAGGAGATGAAATCTTTTCACTCATTATCTCTTGGTCATAAGATGGAAGGGGATAGTTATCCCAATAAGCTTGTTTACCAGCTTTACCGTCAGCTATAGCTTTTAGTGAAGTTGTTAAAAAAAGATCATCAGCATCTAATCCTGGATGCTTGAATTGTAGGTATTCATCCTGGTAAACTCTCCATTCGGGATAACTCCAAGTGTACTTTCCCGTTCTTGGTAAAGGAGCTCCAGTTCCACCAGTTGGACTATAATAAATGAAATTCCATCCTGTTGCTCCTGCGTATTTAGAAGATCCATACACATGAGGCATGTCATAGTCAAAAGAGGTTAAATAATTATACTCAAGAATCCAAAGGGAATTCTCATGCACAATCAATCCATCTTGATCTATATTATGTCCTACAAGCTCAATACCAAGCACATTATTGCTAGATAAGGAAGAATTAGAAGATGTAAATTGGGTGTGTGTAGTGCCGTTAAAATGCCAAATACCGGTACCCTGGTTCAGCTCTCCGTCTCCCATCGCATAGAAAACATGCCCATTGTCCCTAGATTTAACTAGAGTTACCGGACCGGTTGTGCCATAGTTCCAGAAGCTGTGCCCATCAAAGTATGAAAGACCTAAATCTGTTCCAATCCAAAGATTTCCAATCTCGTCCAAATCTATTGAGTATATGTGATCTGAGATTATCCCAGAGGTGTGCGTATTGTAAACCTGAGCTTGTCGGATAATCTCTGTTCCATCAGTTAGTGTAACAGTAGATAGAGTTCCTTGAGGAATAGTTAAAAGTCCTTCCTCCGTTGCCACATAGTAGAAGTAATCCACACCATCAACACCTTTAGCCTTAATATCATAGATATGTGGCCACGTATAGCCAGGTATGGTTTCTTTCCATTCCTCAGTTTCTTTAAGGTAATAAAAAAGTCTTCCCCCAGTAACACCGTAAATTCTAGTGTAGTTTGTAAGACCCGCTGTTCCTCCTATACCATTTAGGGGTGTTGCGAAAGCTAGGATATCGTCACCGTAGGGACAAGCATAGATTGTTGATATCTCCTGGTAGATTCCATTGAAATTTCCAATGTCAGAAAATTCCCAGCTTCTACCCTCGTTGACATCATTTGTATTTAATGAGAAAACCGCCACGTTATTATACCCGGCAGTTGGACCTTGCGCCACACCGCACCACAGATATTGCTCGGGATCAATAGAGAGACATCTCGTGTCTAGAGCATAGGAGCCTGCTGGATCTGAGGGTACTGCTGAGTTTGAATAGTTGTAATAGTCCCATCCCTTCCCGTTAAAACCTCTAATATCCTCTCCTGATCCCCAAACGTAAAATTCGTGATCTATCTCTATCTGATTTATATTTAATGAGGCGCTTGGCATTTATCTTTTAGTTTTATATATTGCGATTTTAGATTATCCATTAAAATAGAATCCCCTTCGAGGCTCAGAGTTTGAATATTGCCAGTATGGATTTGTTATGGTTGCGGGTGAAAGCCCCAGCCAAGCAGAAATGTTGTAGGTTGTGTTCTGATCTGGATTGAATGCTGTTCCGCCAAGAACTATTTTTGTTAAATACCTATCAGACCCTAGTCCAAATGGAAGTGTTCCCTTAGAAGAAGTCATATAGTCATCAAGAATCGAGAGTCTGATTCCGTTAAAATCCTGCGGGAAAGCATACTCCACGCCAGCAGCAGGGGTTGGATAAACGGCTCCGTTTATAGCTTGCGCATTTTCATAGGTTGCAAAATAAGGACTTGCTGTGGCTCCTATGTATGGCGAGAGGTTATTGGCACTAAACCAGTTATTCAATTTAGTCGCTATGCCCGGCCCTAGGTTAGTGTCTTGCGCGAGAAGAAGAGTTTCATCCGGACTATTCCCACGATCACCAATTCCACCAGTTCCAAGTGGGATATTATGGGTTGCTAAAAGAGTAGATCCTGAAAGATTTCTGTTTGTGCTTCCGTAGTATTGAATTGTGAGGGTAACACTATAGTCTCCATCAAAAGGAACACCTGGTCCGCCGTAAAGGGAAGTAAATCCTGCATAGTCTGAGGTTTTATCAATTATACCAGGAAGTGTTGAAGACGAGATTTCATAACTTCTAGAGCTCACACTTGCAAAAGAGGTGTCATTTAGATAGACATTAATTGCATCCTGAGACCAGTACCTTCCAGATCCCAATTGAGTGGGATAGACAAGCTGATTACTAACGTCTGCAAAATAGAATCTATAGCTTTGATTACTCCCAATATCGGATGGTTTCATGTAGTTCCCCTGGGTGTATCGGGTCAGACTCGAAACATTGGAAACTATGCCGCCAGTTATTCCCAAAGTGTTGAAAGCAGAATATGAGGCAACAACTTGGCCTGGGATAGCACTTCCTTGGAGGGGACTAATATCCCAGCTTGGAGAATAGAAAGTCATACTCTCGCCCTGAGCGTGAAAAGATGTATTATTAAAAATGGGGGTAGGGGTTTGGAAAACTTGAAGCACTAGTCCACTGCCCGACATCGAGATCGCAGAAGTTAATCTATATGCGGTACCTCCCCCAACGGTCTCCTCACCAGGACCGTCATAGTAAACAACCGGCTGAATGTCAAAATATTTTACATTGTGAGCGGTTGGACCTGTAACTGAAGGATAATTGCAGAGATTAAGATATTCTTCTACCCCACTTTTATTGTATGTGATTGACTCAGAATCGCTAAAGGTGTTTCCTGAAAGTGTTGTGATCGAAGCCTGAGCTGTTCCCTGATAAGTGCTGTATACGGCTCCATATTCTGAACCTGTTAAAACCCCCCAATCATCCAAGGCTACACTATACGTATTTGAGGTTCCTGTGAATCCACCAACGCCCGGGATATTCCAGGTATAATAGCTTAATCCGGATCCTGTTGATCCTGAAATCCCATAGGTAACTGTCTGGCTCATATTCTCAGGATTATTATTCTGATATATGTTTAATTGTATATCGGATGCAGATTCAGGATAAACAATAACGAGATTCCCTTCAGTCACAGATGCGGTTAACGCACCGTCACTAACAGTAAGTGTGGCTGAATAACCGGATTGATTTGGTGAATTGTATTGAATTATGGGTGCAAATAAATTGCTTCCTGTCGGACTCCCTCCTGGGAAATACCAATCCCTACTAATTATATTTCCGACACTTAAATCGTAAAAGTAGAGATAATCTCCTTGATACACTCCAACCGGATTGGGATGTGATGCCATTGTTTAGTTAATCTTTCTCACTATATATCCTTATTGCAAAAGGCCCTAAAGATCCTTTCTTTGCTCTGCTGCGTAGAGTATAGCCCGCACATAATTCCATGAATTATAAAAAGGGTCGACCGAGGATAAATCTGTATCAAATGGACTTTTATCTATAAATTCGCCCTTATAAAACTGCTTACCTCCCCTGTTATCAACCACACCTGCATTGTGCATAATTTTAAAGGTTTCCCATTCATTACTCATAGAAGATCCCCAACTAAATCCAAGCTCTGGTGAAATTAAAGATCTATGGCCCCTTCTCCATGAGCACCAGAGAACTGCCCACATATCAGCGCACCATTTTTGAATAGGATTATAATACTGTATTTGATCAGGGGTTAAATTTTTTCTTTCGTCTTCCTCCCTCATAGCCATATATTTATATAAAGCAAGAGAAACATTCTTTACCTCTTTCCAATAATCTGCAGTTAGTCCTTTCATAAGATACTGTGCTCCGCCTGAATTATTCTGATTCTCCTCTACCAGTGGTTCATCGATTTTAGCTATGCTGCAAAGTTCGGTCAATAGTGAATCAGATTTTGATTTTATATAGTCAGCACCAATGTAAGAAACAGTATCGCTAAGATACCAAAAATTATCTAAATACATTGAGTCGAAATTTGGGAGTTCTCTAAAAATAATATCAGAGTCATGATAGAAAATAACTTCGCCTCTAAGTTCGGGATGCTTAGTAAAATGTTTCTCCAGAGCATCAGGTCTTAGAATTGGAATATATCCAAAGTGATCTATAGGGGTTCTCTCATAGAAATGAAAATCAACAAAATGATATTTTTTTGAAAGATCAAGTAACTCAGGTCTTATACTATCGACATACGAAAAAATAATCTGGATCCACTTTGGATTTACACCTAATCTGATAGCATTATGTATAAAGACCTCAACTTGCCAGTAAAAATACGGCTCGTCAGGTTGAACGGAGAGAAAAAGAACTTTATTTTTCATTTATTATTTTTTAGTCAAAAATAGAATACAACTAAGTATTATCGGAAAGCTCTATTTTCATAGCATATCCTCCGTTAAATGTAAGGCTAGGAGTTATATTAATAGTTTTATTTCCTGCAACACCTGATGTATAAGCACCGCTTCCTGCTGCTTGCCAAATTCCAGATCCTGGCGCCCTTCTGTAAAGATTGGCAGTAAAGTCAGTTGATACACTAGCTATTTGATAGATGCCGAAAGATATCGTATTGGTATAATCATATCCTGGGTTTAATACTCCTGTTTGGCTACCCCCTGGTAAAATGTTAAAAGTGATTCCACTATAAGAAAGAGTAGTGGCAGTTACATTACGTATTCGGCCATTTGTAGATGAGTTGGTCAATACAAAATCAGCTGGTCCTATGGTTGTGGTTGTGGTTGTCGTTGTTGGTGTTGGTGGAGGACTAACACAGGTAACGAGTGTACCGTCGGATTTAAACTCTATTATTCCATTAGCAGATGCTCCGTTATATGTTGTAAACAGGCCAACAACTACAATGTTTCCTGCATTAACAGTTCCTGACTGTACCATAATTTTAGTAATCTCTCCACCAACTCCACCTGCGAATCCATTAGCCACTATGTTTGACATAAATGCAGTATCCAAACTACCATCAGAATTAAGCCTAAATAGATTTGAAGCTATTGATCCATTATAGGTTGGATTATTAGCGGATCCTATTAAAATCTTA
>Ga0114966_10002546_pt1 | contig 16231 bp, 14 predicted proteins | sample M_130207_XF_Meta_FD_87029 | JGI IMG/M metagenome (GOLD analysis project Ga0114966, IMG submission 87029) | Freshwater microbial communities from Lake Montjoie, Canada to study carbon cycling - M_130207_XF_MetaG | ecosystem: Environmental > Aquatic > Freshwater > Lake | place: Lake Montjoie...
AATTGATCACGCTGTGGTGTTGTGGTTCGAGCAGTCGAAACGAAGCATTGCGAACCCACGTCTCCGTTTGCGCGGTCGGGTCGTGTGACGCTCCAGATCTCAACCTTGGGTGCCGCTTTGGTTGGCGACATGCTTCGCTCTCGCGTCGCTTTCAGGCCAGTTTTAGCCCGCCCGAATAGTGTATGTCGACGAGTCAGGGGATCCCGGCGCGCTGCGTCCGGGACTACCGCTTCACCTTCAACCGAGTTTCCACTTCATTCTTTGCGGCGTCATCGTCCCTTCCGCTGGCTGGCGGCAGCAGCTCGACGCCGTGGTGGCTGCGCGAAACGCGTTTGCGTAAGACACGGGCGTCGAGGTGTGGCCGAACATTCGGTGCTGCGTCGATCGCGGCACTCCTACTACATCCAGAGCACGGATCTCGCGGCTTGCGCGCTCGACCTGAGCGAACCGCTGCGAGGCTCCCTGTGCCGATATGGCGCCAACCAGTTGTTCGAGGGACTCGAACCCATGCTGACCCACACGGGCGTGCGCAGGGTCAAGCGAGTTGACGGGATGAACCGCGTCCGCCGCTGGGACGGTTCCATCTCCCGAACCTCAAGTTCGGGTCACCGTGGTGACGCGGGTGGCGAAAGCCGCGTGATGCGCCGCACCCCAAGACACTCGCGGAGTCCGTCAGGCGATCCGGATGTTGCCGGGTGCCTTGAAGCCGTTGCGCTCCACGCTCTCCAGGTACGAACGGATCTGGCCTTCGGGGGATCCCGGGGTGATTCCGATGGCACCGAGTCCGCCGTTGGCATCCGCCAGCATCTGGAGGCGGACTCCAGCGGGGATGACATCAGCGCCCTCGCGGGCGGGCGGCATCGGCTGGACGCCGCGGCGCTCGGGGGTCTCGACGAAGAACCCCTGGCTCTCACGGATGCGGAGCCACTTGCCTACGTCCATACGGATGTGCTTCCTCGCCTCCCACTTCTGCGCGTCGTCGCCCCAGTGCATATTCACGAAGCTGCTGTCGCCGTGGTTGTGCCACGGCTTGCCGGCGGCGACGAACGCCTCCCAGCTGCTGTAGCGGAGGGCGGGGTGGAACGGGAGGCTCGAGGAGATGAACTTCCTGCGGAGGAACTCCCAGGTCTTCTTCTCCTCGGCTACGAACGGATTGATGTTGGATTGAGTCATGGTGTCCCTTCGGGCCGGCATTGGGGGAACGAGGCTTCCCGCAGGGTAAGCGGTGAAACGGCCGACCTGCGGCTAGCGCATGGATTCGTGAACGGACTTCGAAAGCAGCTGGGCGGGCAGCGACCCGACGCGCGGTGCGAGCACGGTGGAAGCGCACTCTCCTCCTCCGATCTGCTGACGGCGGATCTCGTTGCGCTCCGCGACAAGGCGCATGACATCGCGGAGGCGTGCCTCGATCCCGCCGGCATGGCTCGCGTGCTCGCCGAAGAGGTCGTCTTCGAGCATCGGAGAACGATGGTCCTCGTCGCGCGAAACCGTGTCGAGGCGGCGCTCGATCGATTCGATCGACTCGGCCACCGCATCGAAGCGGGCACGGAAGCCGCAGACCATGAAGATGATCCCGACGGCGAGCAGCGTCGCGCCGAACAATGCGCAGCCCGCGACGAGGCGCACGGCATCGGGATTGACATCCATGTATGCGTAGCCACCGGAACCGAGCGCCATGGCTGCGATGGCGGCGACGAAGCAGCACATTCCGACGGTGGACATGAGCGAGCCAGACTTTGAGATCTTCATTTGATTTCCTTCCTGTGAGTTGTCTACAGACTTCGGGACAGTGGACGCTGCGCGCCGGATACGACCGAGAAGCCGGGGCCGGGTGATTCGCCGGAACATCGCGCCCGCCGATGCCGGAGGATCCCGGTTCACTTGAGCCACCCCTCCGCAAGCAGCGCGTTCATGCGTGACTCATGATCGTCGACGGCCATGCCGCTGATCAGCCCATCGATGCAGATCCGCGCCCGCCTTCGCACCGCATCGGCATGCACGCCGAGATACGGAGCCAGGTTCGCGGCGGCAAGGCACGCCGCATGCCGGCACGATGGATGCTCGTGCGAGAAACCCCGGACGAGCCATGCCGCCAGCATCGGCTGCATCTCCTCCATCCAAAGGGCGGCATGAGGGCCATCGGGGCGCTTGGGGAACCGACTGTAGTGCTTCTCGAGTATCAGCATGTCAATTCCAATGAGCGCGCCGTCGCAAGGCGACCATGGCGATCCGAGGATTTTTCTCCGAGCCTGTGGACGGTTTCCAACCCGCGGCTCCTAGTCCCTTCGAGTACACGCCATGCAAGAGCAGCACCGCCCCGAGATGATCACCACCGCCCGCGCTGCCCGCCGCCAGCTCCGCGGGATGGCGGCGGATCCGTCGATCTCGCCCGAGACCGCGAATCAGCTGATGGACAGCCATCTCCACCGCGTCTGGCGAACCCTGCTGGGGAACCCGAGCTGCCCAGGCCACCTGCTCCTCGACTTCGCGAACAAGGATGCCCTGACGGCGCTCCGCAATCCGGCGTTCGAGTTGTACTGCGTGCTCGAGCCCCGCTTCCTCGATGAGATGTCAGAGCCCACCCTGTGCAAGCTCGTCCACTGCCGCGAGGCGCCCCCGGGGATCCTCGCATGCGCTGCCCATCGGGCATGGCGTTGCTGCGAGCGCCGCGAGACCATTGTCCGCGCGATCCTCGACCACCCGAACGCGCCGGAAGAGATCCGCGCCAGCCTCCCCGAAGTGACGAGCCGACAGCTCTACGCTCCATTTTCGCGACGAGTGAAGCGCCTGCACCGCGGCGATGCCGCACGGTTCGTCGCCGACGAACTGAAGGTCGCCTCGCCGCCTGCCCCGGGGGACCAACTGCTGCTGCTCTCCGCCATGGCGATGCACGGGCTGATCTCGGGTTCGTGTGCATTCGTCGCCACCGTCGTCTGCGCAGCGGGAGTCGATGCCTGCATCGCCATGCTGCTGCACCACCCAGCGCTCTCGCGCAGCTCCGCGAAGATCCTCACGACCTCGATTGCGCGTGGATGTAGCGCGACACAACTCGACGAGCTGTGCATCGGCACACCGGGAGCGCGCCGCTCGCACAAGGCGGTCCAGGCACGGCTCATGGCGCTCTGGCGCTCCGAAGATCTGTGGTCCAGGTTCCCCGAGCACTGCTTCCACGACGCTGCGTCCCGATTCGACGCAGCGGAAGTGGCGGTTCTCGCGATGCGTGCACACCACAAGTCGCTGCCGGTGATGCTTCTTCTTTCCAGCCCGCGGTGCCCGCTCGCGTTCCTCGACCGCCGGTCACGCTGCGGTTACTGGCTCGCGCGCATGGCGGCGGCGCTCAACCCGCATCTCCACCCCACCACGCGCGCCTCGCTCGCCACGCGCGATCCGAACGCGCTGGTGCGTCTCGTGGCGGCCCGACCCACCCGCACCGAGAAGGGCGTGGCACCGATCCCTTCGGCAGCCGTCATCAAGCGACGGCTCCCGCCCGTCGAACGCCGCCGCCTCGCGAAGCTCCGCCGCGACCTCGTCTCCACGCCACGGATCGTCACCCGGCACCTCTCTCGCCCGCGGCTCGCGTCCTCGTTTCCCAGGTGGTGGCGCAGGCACTTAGAGGAGGGCCAGCGCGCGCACACCGCGCTCGAGGCGATCCTCGGCGATGCACGCATGGCGCGCCTGATATCGGCAGGTGTCCACGACTACCAAGGCAAACCCGCGATCCTCTCGACTTCGCCGCTCCACGGCATCCCAACGCCTCGTGGCCGATGGATCGCGAGCGAGGTCCTCCTCCGTCGTTCCGCACGGCCCTCGATGAAGGCGGGCGCCCATGCCTGAACAGGATCGCGCCGCTCTCCGCTCCATGGCGCAGGCGCTCCTCTCCGAAGCCACGCTGAGCGTGCGGGATGTGGAACTCGTGGTCCGCTCGGGCGATCAGTCGTGCCTGCGGAAGCTCGCGAGCCACCCTGCCTGCACTGCCGAGCAGCTCGTGTGGCTTGCCGAGGCATTCCCTGCCGAGGTCCTCGGAAATCCCGCGTTCGAGTTCCTCGCGATCGCAGAGCCGGGATTCCTGAACTCGATACCTCCCACGAGCCTGAAGGGCCTTCTCCTCGAGCGCGACGCTCCGCAGCTCCTCGTCGACTGGTCGATCGGGAACTGCCAGTGGCTCGAGTCGAAGGCGCCAGGCATCAGCGATGCGCTCGCGCTGCACCCGAAGACGACGAGCGAAGGCCTCGCCCGGCTGAGCGTGAGCGAGATCACCGCGCTTCACTCCCGATCGCCGTTCGTGGGGCGTATGCCGTGGCGCACCATGCTTCGCGAGCTTCCGCGGCGAATCGCGTCGAGCCCCGCCGCGCGGATTCCGCCCGGAGAACTCGCGACGCTGGCCGCGCTCGCGAGGCACGGCCTCTTCTCGGGGTCCTGCCCTGCAGTCGCCGGCATGATCCGCGCGGCCGGCGCCGAGGCGTGCATCACCGTGCTGCTGCACCATCCAAGCCTCTCCGGGGAAGTGGCCTCATGGCTGACGGAACCCGCGGCGATCAGCTGGATCAACACACACCAGGCGCACGGTGATCCGCGTGGATCGATGCCGGCATCGAACCCTACGCGGGAGCCGATGATCGACTTCCTGCGTGCCAAGGTCAGCAAGAGCGCCTGCGGATCGGCCGACGTGGTCGTCGCCGCGGAGATCGAGGATCTGCGCCGGCAGGGTGCCGCCGATGCGCTCTTTCCGTCGGTCGCGGCTCGTACGGTTGGCTCGATCGGGTGGAGCGCCGTTGAGACCGCGTTCATCGCCCAGCGGAGCGGAGAGGGCCGGCTGGCGAAGATCCTGCTGCATGCCTCGCCACGCTGCGCCGACGGGATGATCGATCTTGCGGCGCAGAGCGCGAACTGGTGGCTTCGCCTTGCGGCGGCGGTCAATCCCTCCGCCAATGCCACGGTACGCACGAGGCTTTCGCGCGACGACGCCTGCTGGATCGTGCGGGATGCGGCCTCGGAAGCGCAGCCGGAGCAGCCAAAGCGCGCCGCATGGCTGCGCGAGGAACTCGACGAGACATGCCTTGCCGCGCCGGAGCGGGCGCACCTCATGCGCGTCCGCAAGCACCTAGGCTCGCGCGCCGAGCTCGATCCGCGATTGGTGTTCGACGCCAGCTGCGATGCCGCCATCGCCCACTTCGTCCTAGGCGGGGTGCTCGACCAGCCTGTGCGGGCCTCGTGGTGCGGCGCATCGCCGATCGCATCGATCGCGAGTGTGCGTCGCCGAGGCGAGATCGCTTCGCTTGTCGTCGCGGCACTCCGGGAGCGCCGAGAGACGACCCGCGAATCGGACCTTCATGCCGGGTGATCCGGAACGCAGCGCGCCGCCTGAGCCGAAGGACCGGGCAACGCGTGCCCATGTGACGGCAGGGAGGCGGTGCGCGTCGAGCGCTCCGCCTCCCCGCCGATGCACGCACGGCCCGCTACTCGGGTTCTTCAGCCGACCAGCGGTCGCGCACATCCTTCGGGGCGAGCGTTCTGATCTTCTTGAGGAGGTTGATGACCGTGGTCGGGCTGCAGCCGGCCTGCGACGCGATGAAGCGGGCCGAGGGGTTCACCGGAAGGCACTCGCGCACCACCTCGAGAACGTGGCGCTGGCGAGAGGTCAGGTACGGCGGCACGCTGTCGAACAGGATCGTGAGATCGCGTGCAGCGGCCAGAGACCCACCCTCGGAGTCGCTGCTGGATTCGGACACGATCCCATCGTCGTCACGGAGGGTCTGGTAGCGGTTGGCGTGGCGCTGATCGACGCGATTGATATCTTTACGGGCGTAGCCCACATACTGCACGAGCATGCCGTCCCAGTGGCAGCGCATCGGCTTCGGGCTCAGTTCGGTGAAGCGGACGGGCCCCTTCTCCAGCATCGACAGTAAGCTCGACCACAACTGCCCGAGGATGTTCTCCACGTCGAAACCGATGGTTGACACGAGCTTCGATTCGTGCTGCACGAAGAAGTCGTCCAACGCCTTGACCCGTTCCTCGGAGTCCAGTGCAGCCAGACGCATGAGGTTGAAATCCAGGCTGGTGATCGGATCGCGCTCGTGGTTCGCTCCGTGCAGGCCGGGGTGAGTGGGGTTCTCGGTTGCCGAAAGGTCGGTATGGGTGTCCATGCCGATGCGGCCGAGATTCCTGCGCGCCGGTTGTTTTTCCGGGGAGCGGCCATTGGGGACGGGCGTGCGACGCGGCGAACCGGGCGAGGCGGACTTGCGACGCCCGTGGTTCGCTCCCTGCGGGCCGGGGTGGTGGGGGCGCTCGGTTGCCGAAAGGTCGGTATGGGTGTCCATACCTGTGTGGCCGAATTCCTGCGCGCCGGTTGTCTTTCCCGGGGAGTAGCCATCGGGGACGGGCGCATGGTTCTGTGAACCAGGCGAGGCGGACTCGTGAGGTCCGTGCGGGGCGCCACGCGTCAGGCGGCGGGCGTTCGAAGAATCCGTTGCAGGCGACTTCTGATGTGATTTGATGGGGCTCATGTGCATGCACGGCCCCTGGCTGTGCGCCGGTGTGGAAATGACCTCGTTCCTCAACAACCGGAACAACCGCCGCGCAGGAACGGGCCAGACTTCACTCAGGGCGCGACACGAACGCCCCCGGTAGCCGAAGCCGTCAACCAAGGGCGGCATGCCCCTGGCTGCGCTGTTTCGCGTCCATGCATGTCGGGCGGGTTCGGAGGTCCGCCGCTCGAGCGGGTGCCAGCGCGTGGCACGCCACACCGATCCGACATGGATTCGAAGCAGACGTGGGGAACCTTTAAGTCCTATAACGGATTTGTTCTAGGACTTATGTGGACACTTCCGAAGCGTGGATCTCCTACGAGTCATGACCAGCATGACCCCCCAACAGCTTTCAACCCGCCTCTCGTCTCTTCTCACCAACCGCATCGACTTCAGCGTGATGATCTGGGGCCCCCCAGGCATCGGAAAGTCGTCCATCGTCGCCGATGTCGCCGCCAAGGCGGGCATGGACATGGTCGATGTCCGCCTGAGCCAGCTGGCGCCGACAGATCTCCGCGGACTGCCGATCGTCGGTGGCCCGACCACCGACAAGGAGCAGACCCGCTGGTGCCCGCCCGATTTCCTGCCCCGTGGCGGCAAGGGCGTGCTGTTCCTCGACGAGTTCAACATGGCTCCCCCCGCCATGCAGGGCGTCGCGCAGCAGCTCATCCTCGACCGCCGCGTCGGGAGCTACAAGCTCCCCGCAGGTTGGTGCGTGTGGGCCGCCGGCAACCGCCGCGAGGACCGCGCGAGCGTCTTCGAGATGCCCGCGCCGCTCGCGAACCGCTTCATCCACCTCGAGATGCAACCCGACCTGGAGAGCTTCAAGCAGTATGCGCTCGGGAACGGGATCTCCGAGGGCATCATCGGATTCCTCGGCGCCCGCCCCGCCCTGCTCCACAAGCCGGACCCGAACGGCCCTGCGTGGCCTTCGCCTCGCTCCTGGGAGATGGCGAGCCGCCTCGAGGCGGCCGACCTCACCGGTGAATGCGCGGTCGGGAAGGCCGCGTGGATCGAGTACACGGCGTACAAGCGCCTCTGCGAGACGCTGCCCTCCATCGAGCGCATCCTGCATTCCGGCGGCGCGGACCAGCCGCTACCGCCGCAGATCGACCTGCGCTTCGCGGCCTGCACGGCGTTGGCGATGCGTGCCGACTCGGCGGAGCAGGCCGTCAACGCGTTCATCTGGGTGCGCAAAGGTCTCGACGACGAGTGGGTGGCGGTGTTCACGCATGATCTCAAGCGCTCAATGGTCGCCAAGGGGCTGCAGGGCGCATTCATAAAGGCGATGAACGCGCAGCCTGCGTTCCGCAGCTTCATCGAGTCCCGCACGAAGGTGATGGTGGCGGCATGAACGGAACCCCGCTCGCTGGAACCCCCGCCGCCATGCGCGAGGCCGCGGGTCTCGCGCTTGCCGCGTCGCGGTACCGTCTCTCGCGGGATCACCCGTTCTTCGCGTGCCTGCTGCTCATGTCCGAGGTCCTCCTCGTCGACGACATCGACACCGCGTGCACCGATGGCATGCGCATCAAGTTCAATCCGGCGTTCGTCAAGTCGCTTCCGGCCCGCGAACTCGACGGCGTCATGGTCCATGAGGTGCTCCACTGCGCGCTCATGCATGTTCCCCGCTGCGGAGCGCGCGACCCGTGTCTCTGGAACATCGCGGCCGACATCCAGGTGAACGGGAAGATCGCGTCGATCAGCGGCCTCGCGCTGCCCGCCGGCTGCGTGTTCCGTCCCGATCTTGCGACACTCCGCGTCGAGGACATCTACGAGGTGCTCGAGCGCGAGCAGCGCGGGTGCAGTGCGTCGGCCTGCGCGGTCATGAAGGACATCGAGGCGGCGTGCGGGCGCCCCGTGGCGCCACGCGGGTGCGGAGCCACCAAGGACGACGGCGCGAATAGCACCGCTTGTGCCACGCCCATGCACGCGCAAGAGCTCGAGAAGCACTGGACGAATGCGTTGCAGATGGCCCGCCAGCACGCCGAGTCGCGGGGCTGCGGGTACGACCCGATGTCGGGCCGGCCCTACGCCGAAGCCGAGCGCGCGCGCGCGGACTGGCGCACCGAGTTGTGGCGGCATGTCGTGACTTCGCCAGACGACTTCACGGGTTTCGACCGCCGCCTGCTCTCACGCGGGATCTACGCCGAGACCCTCGAGTGCGAGTCGGTGGATGTCGAGGTCTGCATCGATACGAGCGGATCGATCTACGGAAGCATCCTCGATCTGTTCGTCGGCGAGCTCGCGGCCATCATGGACTCGCATCCGTTCGTCCGCTGCCGCCTGCGCTGGTGCGACACGCAGTGCTCGCCTGCCGTCGAACTTCGTCGCGGAATGCCGCTGCCTCCGGCGACGGGCGGGGGCGGCACCGACTTCCAGCCGTTCTTCCGCGAACTGGAGCGCGGGTCTCCGGGGCGGGCTTCGTCGCGGACGCTCGCGGTCTACTTCACCGACGGCTACGGAGCGTTTCCGAAGGAGCCGCCCCGCGACCATCATGTGCTCTGGGTCGTTCCACCCGGGGCGCTCCCGGCCACGGCGTTTCCGTTCGGTGAGGTGCTCAAGCTCGGATGACCGGGCGGGCGGGCCCTGCCCTTAGGATGCCGCGACATGCCTGCCGATGTCGCACAGCCCCGCGTCCTTGAGTTCTTCTCCGGCATCGGGCTCGTGCGGCTCGCGCTCGAGGCCGAAGGCGCACGCTGCGTCTTCGCGAACGACATCGATCCGGAGAAGTGCGCGATCTACCGCCGGAACTTCGGCGCCGCGCACCTCGACGGGCGCTCGGTCACCGAGCTCGGGGCCGGCGATGTCCCCGATGCCGAACTCGCGACGGCGTCCTTTCCCTGCACGGATCTCACCATGTGCGGACGACGGCAGGGCTTCGGCGGGACGCAATCGTCGCTAGTGTGGGAGTTCGTCCGGATCATCGGCGAACTGCACGAGGCCGGCCGCGCACCGCGTGCGCTTCTCCTCGAGAATGTGCTCGGGATGCTCGCGCCGTCGATGATCGACGGCACCGCGAGGCTCGTCCGGATGCTCGATGGGCTCGGGTACGACATCGATGTCGTGCTTGCTGGCGCGAGGTGGTTCACGCCGCAATCCCGCCGGAGGGTGTTCGTGATCGCGGTCGACCGGCGAACGGCTCCTCGGAGCATTGGGGCCGAACGGGCGTTCGCACATCACTGCCGCGGACGCCTTGTCCAGCGACTGTTCGCGCTCGCTCCGGACGTGTCGTGGAACTTCCGCGAGCTTCCCGACCCGTGCGCCACGGATGAACCGCGGCACCGGCTTTGCGACATCGTTGCCGATCCACCGGACTCCGATCCGCGCTGGCTCGGCACGCAGCGACTTGGCCGCATCCTGGCGAGGCTGGCGCGGAGCCCGCGGGATCACGCGGCGCTGCTCGATCGGGCGCGCCATGCGGCGGAAACGACCTACCTGTCCGCAGCCGAAAGCGGATCGCACACGCAAGGCGTGGGAACGCGGGTGTGCCTGAGGGAGGATGCGGGCAACTGCCTGCTGCAGCCGCGGGGCGGGAACGCGCGGCATCTCATCGTGCGCGTCCGCGACGGCGAGGTGCGGGCCAGGCCGCTGAACGGGCTCGAGTATGCACGGCTGCAGGGCGTGGCGCTGGCGCCGGCGTCGCCACCGTTCGTGCTGCCGAAGGGCGAGAACCGTTGCAAGCGTGCCTTCGCCGACGCGGTTTGCGTGCCGTTGGTGCGCTGGCTTTACCGCCACGGACTGCGGCCTTGTCTCGCCGAGGGAGGCACGGGCGAGGCGCGCCTTTCGCGTGCGCTTGGCCAGGCGCATGCTGCACGCATGCGCCGGAACGCACTGGCACGAGGCACGGTCGAGATGCTGCGCGGCGGACAGCGGACCAGGGCTTCGTGAGGCGAATCTCGCGATTCGCGGGAAAACAGGTGGTCGAAACCGCTTTCGCCGGTACTCTCTCCCTGTGAACGAGGAGATGAGCATGGCGATGATGATCGATGGTGCACCGAGCGACTGGTTCGACCTTTTCGAAGCACGCAAGCTCCATCTAGTCGCGCTATCCGTGGGAGGATTCTCAACCCTGGGGGCCAGCGAGATCAGCATTGGCTATCACGGGCCTTACCTCTCCGATTCGGTGAACCGCAGCGGCCGCGCGAGGACATTCGCGCCTGAGCATTCACTGACGGTGATTCCGCTCGTCGAAGACACGCACGGCGGCCGACCTCTACCGCCCGATCCGGAGGCGTTCCTGCGCAAAGTATTCAGGGATGTCCTCCGAGCGCACGCGAGCCTCGACGACTGCAGGGCGATCTTCCTCGACCTGCGCGGATGGGGGCGCGGCGACGGCTTTCCGATCGAGACGGCGCGTCGTGCCGCCGCGAAGGTCTTCGCGAAGGCCGGCCGTGAGCTCGCGGTGTACATCGAGACGGATGCAGACCCAAGCCAAGCGCGCCACTAGCCAATCTGGATTGATTTCGCATCCAAACTTCAACACCTCTTGTTACGATTGCCAAGCAATTTGCGTAAGAGTGCCAGACCGGTTCTCGAAGCCCAAGGATCCATATGTCCCTCGTACGACCCACGCCCGAGATCGTGTTGATCGCCGCGACGCGGTTGGCAGGCACGCAGGCGGATCTAGATCACCTCAGCCGCTACTCCTACTGCGACCAGCGGTTTCCGGGCGAAATCCAGATGCGCCACCTACTCTCGCAGCGCAATGTCCTGATCGTCGTTTCGGAGAAGGATGGGCCAGTCGGTTTCGTGCTGTACCCGACTCCGATTCCCAACCATTTGAATTCGTTCGGCATGGGAATCGCGCTCAACTATGCGGGCCGTGGATACGCAACGGCCGCGCTGCGCGAGTTCGTGGCGCGGCGTCCCGAGTTCGGCATCACGGACCTCAACGGATACTGCCGCAATGACAACGCGGCGATGATCAGGGTTCTCGAGGCGTGCGGATTCCAGCATGTGGCTGGGTTCCGCGATCCGCTTGATTCGCGAGCGCTGCACTACCGTCATCCGCTTCATGCGGAGGAAGGTGGCAATGCGCATGGGCACGCCGCTCAGTGACGCGCGATACCAATTGCATCGGCGCGCATGGCCGAAAGTGCGTGTGGCGGTGCGCTTCACGTTGCTTCGTGCATTGCGCGGGCAGATGTCGGCGTGCCACTGTCCCTTGAACCTCTGAATGACCGACAGCTACCGCACCAGATCCGCGGGTGATCCCTGATGATGAGCGAGACAGCTCGCGCAGCTGGAAGGGGCACAAAGGGTCCGCATGCCGGATCCCAAAGCAGGCCACGACATCGGGTATGCGCTGAAAGTCGTTGCCAGAGAGCATCGGACTCGGAACGGGCAATGCGCAAAGCTAGCAAGTTGAAAGGAAGCCCGTCATAGCGCCCGGACAGAACTCCCACCGCGACGCTGGAACTACCTGCCGTACTGGATGAACTGCAGACTTCTTGTACACACGCGCCATCTGGCCCGGGGCGCTGCACCGCCATTACGACGCAGGCGGTCTGATCTCTCCTGCGACCTGGAGCACCCTCTCCATGAAATCGTGGGCCGAAGCCTTTGCATGACCGACTGGAGCGATCATGTATGCGCGTGCTGCAAGACAACTCCATTCAAACGGAGCGCCCCGCGGCTCAAGCTGAAACGCGGTTGGGAGCGGGTTGCCCAGTGATGCCCACCGGAGGCACAGCTCCCGATCGATTGGGTCCGCTGGTGGACGCACCTCATGATCAAGGATTGCCTGACGGCACCCGACGGAGTAGAGGTACTGATAGAAGCAGGAGGGACAGTAGTTGCAGAGCCCGAAGCCCGTTCCCGCACGGATCTTGGCGATGGAGCCCGGGGTGACGAACTTCGGCATGATGATGTTCGCGAGGAACTCCAGGTTTGACATGGGAACATGGAGAATCCACTCCGTCACGACCTTCTGCCGTCCCACGAGAATCGAGACCTCGCGAAGGAGAGCCGGGGTGGCCTGACAGATCGCCTGTTGGGTAGCACAGCCATAGTCCGGCCGTTCGGGGAACAGTCGGTCGGGCGCGGCCACTTGCAGCCGATGCTCCTGAGAAATCTCGACTTCCAGTTCTGATTCGGAATGTCCGCAGAAGATGTGCCGATCCTCTGCCTCTGCGCGCACGAAAACTGGCTTACATCCCTGATCACAGTGCCGCGGGTCGGTATGGATGTATATCGCTGGCCGCTCAGGAAAACGGTGCCTCTCGCCGATACTCGAGCCGAACTCAAGGAGATCGCGAACATCCTCCCCTGAGCTCGGATACCACAGCGCGCGCTTCGCCACGCGCTTGCGGTCGAGTTGTGCGAGCGCTGCCTCTCCCTCTTGAGAGCAAGGCCTAAGCCAGTCGGAAAGTCGTCCGGGGCGTGAACTGCGAACGCCTCCCAGGCGATTTCGACGAAGTGCTCGATGCCGAGACCGGAGCATCTCGAGCTCTGCGACAAAACCGCGCTGCTTTTCTTCCGCAGCCTGCCGCTTCTGTTCCGCAGCCTCCCGCTCGGCTTCATCCCGCATCCTCTTCCGTCGCGCGTCTTCACGCTCAGAAAGCAGCCGCCAAAGCTGCATGCGAAGCGCGCCGCGCGAGCTCTCCGCATTGTGGTGACGACAAAAACTCTTCCAAGACCGATCGCGCCCGATCCGCTCAAGGACCGCGTCAAAGCGATCCTCGTGAACCATGGAATCCGACGAATTCAGCCGCGCGAAACATGCTCTCAGAGACGCCTCCATGTCGGTGCCATGGGGAAGTCGGAGCGCGTCGGACTCGTACCAGAGCTGAAAAGGATTGTTGTATCGCCAACGGTCGTCGAAACACACGAACTTGGGAATACCCTGAACCCACGCTCGTTTGCGATCCGCCGCATCGAGAAGTACCAAGAGCGCGAGTTGCATCACGAACTCGCCCCGACGCTCGTCAGGAAGTTCCGAGTCAAGAAACGCCCTCAATTCCGAATCTCGAAACGCGCGAAAATGGCTCGGCATCGGAGATACGCCTGCTGGCGCAGCCTGCCAGAACGCCTCTGCCAAGCCAGATGCGTGCTTCCCAAGCCAGCGACAAAATTGGTCGAGGTCCATCGAGAACTGAGGATCTAGCATCGGAAACTCCGTACGGGTAAATCGATCGTAACCACTTCGGATTCGCGCTCGCCATGACCGTGGCGAGGGCTGGAATTATGCCCGTGAACGGCGTCCGCTGAACAGATACACACCTCATGAGTGCCTTTCGCGGCCCCTGGGAGTGGCACACTCGCGGCGCGTATGCGGCTGCGCACGAAGCCATAGGTCACACAACTGCTCCCGCGATTTCGCACCCTGCGAATCACGCTTCTGGCCGCGTTCGCCGCGCTCGGGCGAGGGTGGCTAGCTGGGCAGCCTTGACCGCGGCACGCCTGAGGCTCTCGAAGCCCCTCCCCGTGCATGCAACCCAGGGACGGTCATGCGCGCTTGCCAGTGCGCGCACCTTCTCTCCGAGAATTGTCCGGATCATCGTGATCACCACGATCGCATCGACGGCGCCATAGGCTGCGGAGAGGCGGCGCTCGACCTTCGCCGCGTATTCAGACCAGTTCGACTTCCAGCCTGAGTGGATGAACTCCACCTGGACACCGGGGGCGTGCTCCCTAAACCAGGCTAGCAAGCGCTGGTCGTAGGCGGCCTAGATCTCGTTACCTCCGACAAGCAGCACACGGGTGGTTGCAAGCACGGGCGCTGGAGCCTCGGCTTCGGCGGCAAGCAGGGCCTTGAGGTGCTGGCGCTGTTCGACCTTGACCCATTCGGACAGTCCGTGGGCGTCGAGGGCCTCAAGTGCATCGGCCGCCAATCCGACGTCATCCTTCGCGAGCGCCGACTGCAGCAGGCCTGAGATATTCTCGCCGCGTCGCGTGTAGTCGCCTCGTTGGAGCGCCATGGCGGCCTGCTTGGACACCCGAGTCTCCTCAAGCAGCACATTCTCCCAGCAATCCTCCGCCATGAGGTCGATGAATTGCGAGGCGTATCGCTTGGGCTGCGAATCTGCAATTCCCTCCAGATGGTCGATGCATCGAATCGCAAGGTCCGGATCGACTCCGCCCCCTGCAGCAGCTCGGCCCAGCATCGACGCAAGCTCCCACTTGCGCTCGACAGGCAGCTTGATGCCACTATCCAAGACGCCGAGCAGCGTGCTCCGAACCGCGCGTGCCTCGGGCATTGTGGCGATGCGCGCGATGGAGTCCGTGGTCACGAAGTCGGGACCGTAGGCATTCACGCACTCCACGAAGAACTCGCCGACACTCGGATGGTCGAGCAGCAACATGTTCTCGAACGCGAGCCGAAGCACCGAGTGTGGGAGGCGGTTCTTGGCCGTGATCCAGTCGAGCACGACGGAGGCCGATTCGTGGAAGCCTGACTCAAGCGGTATGGCCACGACCGTCAAGGCGGTCAGCACCTCGAGTGCCTTCGCGAATTCGCCACTCGGGAACGTTGCGTACCGCGCGGAGACGGACTTTGAGATGGCAGCGTGAAGGAGCTGCATTTCCTCCACGATCCGAGTGACTTCGCCTGAACTGAGCACCATTCCGCCGTCGCTCGCTTCGCTCAGGATCCTGAGCAAAGATGCGATTCCCGCGACCGCGCCATCATTCCCCGGCTGGGAGAAGCGCCGCGCGAACATGGTCAACTCGCGCACGAGCCGCTTCAGCACGTCATCCGACTGGGGGATCAGGCGGAGCGGATTCGGGATGACTTGGTCGTGCATCGCGCACGCAAGGCAGAGCTCCATTCCCGCGCTGCCGTTCCAGGTCGCCCGCCGAAGAGGCCGGAGAAAATCGGTGAACTGCTTCCACCCACCTATCTCCCGCATGCAACCAACCAAGGCGAGCATCAGCGCTGCCTCAGCGGGATGGGCGACCTCTATGGACTCGAACTTTCGACGCCACTGGAGCGCAATCAGGCACGCTTGGAGCAGCAAGTTGTTGTGCTCGGGCACCTCATCAAGCTCTTTGAGCGCGAAGCGGCTTGCTTCCTCGATTGCACCACGGTCATACGGTCCGCAGACGCTCAGCCATCGGGCGAGCAGCTCGACGCGGCGCTCGTTCACTGCTGCAGAAACGACTGTCTGCAGGAGCTTCTGCGCCGCGCCAAGCGCAAGGGGATCCGTCATCGATTGGAGGTCGGAGTCCGAAATCGACTCGAGTCCATCCAGGAACTCCGCGTCGGACTTCATGCGCCGCATGCCGAAGTGGTAGACGGAGAGATACCAGGCGCGCCGAGGGCTGTTCATCCCTCCACCGGGCTGTGCGAGCGGCGTCGACTGAAGTGCATCGACGAAACCGAGATAGAAGTAGCTACGGAACCGCGCCGTATTGAGCCGCTGGACACTTGCGACGAACGGGCGAAGCTGGTTCGGCGGCAACGCCCCCGCCTCGCCATTGATGGAGGCGACGATCGCGCGAAGGACGACCCGATCGATCTCATCATCCTTCATCTCGGCGCAAGCCCAGTCAGTCGAAAGCTCGCGGAGCGCTGCTGCCGAGTCTGCTGCCTGGCTCGAGGCGATACAGGAGTGGAACAGCAAGCAGAAAGGTTTTTGATCGCGGCCAGGCGCGCGAAGGCGAGATCGACTCGGTCGTGGTCGTCGGCCTGGAGCCCCCATCCGCAATGGGTGTGCAGGACGTCGATGGTGAGACCTACTGCGCGAGCGACCGCGACGGCGTCATCG
>Ga0114966_10002548_pt1 | contig 16226 bp, 26 predicted proteins | sample M_130207_XF_Meta_FD_87029 | JGI IMG/M metagenome (GOLD analysis project Ga0114966, IMG submission 87029) | Freshwater microbial communities from Lake Montjoie, Canada to study carbon cycling - M_130207_XF_MetaG | ecosystem: Environmental > Aquatic > Freshwater > Lake | place: Lake Montjoie...
CCAATGCGCCAAGCACGACGACAGCGCAATGACAATGATCGAACGCAAGTTCGAAGCCGCTGGCTACACTGTGCCACAGATTGTGTTCTGGAACCTAAACAGTTCAGACAACGTGCCTGTGGCAGCAGACAAGTCGGGTGCGGCTTTGGTGAGTGGATTCAGCCCAAGTATAATGACCAGCTTGCTAGCCGCTGACATGGATCAGTTCACTCCAGAAGGCATCATGCTTAAGACTGTAATGGTTCCACGCTACGACGTCTAATTGTTGTAAAAATACAACACTGAACCCTGTCATCTTAGGTTGACGGGGTTTCTTTTTGACTGTATAATACTCACATGTACAAAGTAAAAAGTAAAACAATAACATTTGATGTAATGACATTGGATGAAGCAATGCACACTGCCAAAGTGATCAACGAATTTGTAACCATCACTGGCCCAGATTTTGAAATTGTTGGCATGTTTGGTGTAGACTCAGTTAAAAATGGCCTGTGCCCAGATGGCATTGCCTATGATTGGAACAAAGCAGGCCGCATTGGCCGCGTTAAAAAAGAGAGAATATAACATGAGAAAGTTAGCAACCATTAGGAAGATTGATGCACTGCGTCCTATCCCGGATGCAGATGCTATTGAATGTGCAGTTGTGGGCGGATGGACCTGCGTGGTAAAGAAGGGTGAATATGCCGCTGGTGATCTGGCGGTGTACTGTGAAATTGATTCGTGGATCCCTCATGAAATAGCACCATTTCTATCAAGAGGAAACTTCCCTCGAGTGTACAATGAAGTAAAAGGCGAACGGCTCCGCACCGTAAAGTTGCGTGGTCAATTAAGCCAAGGCTTGTTGCTGCCACTCAGTGTTATTCCATTCGCATCGTACATTCCTGATGATGATGTTTCAGAACTTCTTGGTATTGTGAAATACGAAGCACCCGTACCTGCACAGTTGGCAGGAGAAGTCAAAGGCATGTTTCCAGGTTGGATCCAAAAGACTGACCAAGAACGTGTTCAAAACTTGAAAGAAGAATTGGACTACTGGCTTAGAGAGCAACATGTTTGGGAAGTTACTGAAAAGCTGGATGGCAGCTCAATGACTGTGTACCTGCGTGACGGAGAGTTTGGTGTATGTAGCCGTAATCTTGAACTCAAGCCCAGCGAATCCAACAGCCTGTGGAAAGTTGCAGTACGCAACGATTTGGAGTTGAAGCTTCGCCGTGCCAATCGTAATCTTGCACTACAAGGTGAGTTGATTGGAGAAGGTATCCAAGGCAATCCATACAAGCAAAAAGGACAGGAATTTTTCTTGTTTGATATCTACGATATTGATACCAGCAAATATCTAACTCCTGCTGAACGCAAGGCATTTATTGAAGAACACGATATCAAACATGTGCCTGTGCTTGCATATGGTGCTGAGTTGTCAGATACTCTAGGCATCAACAGCATTGACGGGATTTTGCGTTTTGCAGAAGGCAAATCAGTTATGGGAATGATTGGCTGTGAACGTGAAGGACTTGTGTTCAAAAGCAAGGCTATGCAATGTTCATTTAAGGCAATCTCTAATAAATTTTTATTAAAGGGTGGTGATTAAAATGCCGTGGATTGAAAATATACCGTTGGAAAATGTAGCAACAGGACGACATCATGCTTGCGGTGAGAACAGTATGTTGATACAAATATCTGATCATGACATGGCGTTTCCTACACCTAAGCATCAGTTCAAAGAAGTGCATCAGTTTACATTTTTGGACATCGAAGAAGACGGTATGACCAATACCGGTGACGGCAAAATGATTGACTTGAGTGAGTTTGCTATCACAGATGAGCAGGCCCGAGAGCTTGTACGTGTGTTGCAACACGCATGGGAAAATCGCATGAATGTTGTGGTTCACTGTCATGCAGGCATTTGCAGATCGGGTGCGGTCTGTGAGGTTGGTGTTATGATGGGCTTCGATGACTGTGAGCGGTTCCGAGCACCTAACTTGTTAGTCAAACATAAAATGATGCGAGTGCTTGGATGGACTTATGACGAACAAGAAAAGTCTTACGATGTGCATGGCACTACAAATGAATGGGGGTTTATAACTCCTAACAAAAATCACAAAGGAGATATCTAATGCATTTGAGTAAAGAAGAAGTATTGAAAATTTTGGAAGTTATGGAGAAGTTTCCAGATGCAGGTTGTTTTGAATTAAAGCAAGACAGTGATTCCGGAATTGGATCCATAACTACATTAACGGTCTTTACTGAAGTAAACGGTATCGAAGGCCACTTTACAATTGAAATTTCTGGAATCGAGAATTGGTAATGAAAATTAAATTTGATAAAAACACAATGCCCGATGCACTGTATAATGCACTGTTGCAACACTTTGTAAATGAAGCAGTTGGGCTTGGCGTAGAAGTCGACAAGTTTACTCAGTTTAACAACTGGGTGGTCGAGTGCGAATGTGATGCTAAGGAAGCGGTACACTAATGCCTAAGTGTTATCAACTAATCGGAGTCCCAGGTTCAGGTAAAAGTACTTGGGTCAAAAATCAAGACTGGGCTTTGGGCTTGACCATAGTTAATACAGACGCATTTGTAGAAGATTATGCTAGAGCACAGGGTAAGACCTATAGTGAAGTGTTTGTAGAATACATGCCCACAGCAATTGACCTAATGATCGAACAGGTTGTGTTTGCACGTGAGCACGGTCATACTATAATTTGGGATCAAACCAGTACTTCTGTTAAAAGTCGTGCTCGTAAGTTTAATATGCTGCCTGACTACGAGCATATTGCGGTGGTGTTTCGGACACCCGAGCATAAAGAACTAGTTCGTCGATTAACTAGTCGTTGGGAGTCTGGAAAGATTATACCTGAACATGTTGTTGCTAGCATGATTGCCAGTTGGGAAGATCCAACTGAAGAAGAAGGTTTCACCGAAATCTGGTTTGCAGGTTGACTTGTTTATAGCATTATGTTATAATAACTACTCAATGACACGCAAAGGACTTACATGTTTGAATCTATCGAAATCCGTAAAGTAGCAAATGGCTTTATTCTTTCAATCAGTACTGAGGAAGGAATTAAAGAATATGTGTACGATACTGCTCGAAAGGCACTACGAGTAATTAAAGAACATTTGGAGGCAAAGACTGCCTCCTAACTTAAACAAGGAGGCAGTATGCCATCAGTATTTTTAGTAAGTGATACGCACTTTGGACACATGGGCGTATGTAAGTTTACCCGCAATGACGGTGTCACAAAGTTACGACCATACGACTCGCCTGAAGAAATGGACGAGGACATGATTGCAAAATGGAACGCCAAAGTAAAGCCCACAGACAAGGTCTACCACTTAGGTGATGCGGTTATTAACCGCAAGGCGTTAAAGACATTAGGTCGCTTAAACGGTGACAAGGTGTTAATCCGTGGTAACCACGATATCTTCCGCGATGATGAGTATAGGATGTACTTTAGAGAATTACGGGCCTATCATGTGATGAATGGACTTATTTTAAGTCATATTCCTGTTCACGAAGCAAGCCTTGGTAGGTTTGGTTGTAATATACACGGACACTTACACGCCAACAGAGTTATGAAGGCGAGAGGTGTCGATGCCCGAACTGGTGAAATCTTATACAGCGATGAGATTGATCCAAGATACTGGTGTGCCTGTGTGGAGCAAACAGACTTCGCTCCTATCCTTTTTGAAGATGCCTTAAAGAGGATTGCGGAACAAGGAGGCACCGTGGGCTTTAAGTCCGGGAACGGTCCTACAATGTAGAATAGGACCTTCGGGTCCTATTTTTTTGACTATAAATATTGATTATGATACCACAGTACAATTTTAAACTAAAATTTCCTATCAATGAAGTTATAAACGAAAAATGGGTAAAGCCACATTCTAGATTATTTTTTGTTAAGAATTATGACACATACAATGAATGGGCAACTATAATTAATCCGAAATTTTTAGATCTCTTACATTCAGTACATCCTATAACAAGAATTATGGTATTTAATAAGCCAACGTATTGGGCAAACCAAGATGCACATATAGATCCAGGTATATTGTATGCATTAAACATTATAAAGGCTGATGTAAATTCTAATGCAAAAATGCAATGGTTTGAGTTAATTAATAAGGGTAATAAAGATGTTAGTTATTCAGATTCTAATACTCCCTACATAAATTACACAATAGAAGAACTAAATTTACTGCATGAAGAGTGCATAGACAATACAGCATCTATTGTACGAACAGATATTCCACATCGAATAGCAATAGGTAATAGTGTTAGAACTTGTATAAGTTTTCGATTTGCAAAGAATTTTAATTGCTGGGAAGATATGTATTATTTTTATAAAAATTTAGATTGGATTGCAGACTAACCCTTTTAATATTTCAAGTGTGTCTTCGTAGGATAAAGTATTACTTGATAAGGAATATGCTATTCGGTCTTCGTTAGAAGGGTTGATTACTGAATGAGTCTTGCTAACATCTAAAATCCAAATTTCTCCTGGCTTTGCTATAAATGTTCCAGCTGATACTAGATCAACTTCTTTATACACTACACCATTTGTTTGACCGATAACTTGTTCGTGCAGTATTTTTGCACCCGCTTTTATATTAAAAAATTTAGTAATTGCATTGTTACTTTTTATATAAAAATTAATTCCTACTTTTCTGTCGCTATCAGTATGCGGCCGTATGTAAGCAGTGTTTATAGAAAAAATTGAACCTTTGAAGTGGTGCCTATAATCTATAGGAATAATTTCAAGTAACTGCTGTTCTATGATATTTGAAATTTTAAAAAATTCAATCGATCGGTTGACACCGTAATATGTTATACTTTCTCCAAAGTCAATATCTGTAATATTAGTAGGAGTAGTTAATTTTACAAAAGGTTTCATAAAAATATTTATGCAATAAATAATTGATGAATACTCTTTGCAGACCTCTCAATATTCCAGTTCCATTATTCAAAGAATATTTTAATAAGAAAAAATATTCTACTGAGCGACATCAATTTTTAGATAGAAACGAAATTTCTCCCGAATATTTAAATTGGATAGAATCGTTAGGGTTAGTACTCGATCACGCAGAAGTATTTTTTTCAATCCCTCATACATATTACACTATACATCAAGATCAGCATACGAGAACAGATTTTCCAAAAATAAATTTTATATACGGTGGATTAAATAGTTTTATGAATTGGTACAAGGTTAAACCTGGAAGCCCAGGAACTATGTCGCAAACTAAGATAGATACTCCTTATGTTGGCTACACTCTGAGAGAAGTTGATTTGTTATATTCTACAGAATTAAAATCTCCGAGCTTAGTTCAAGCAGGAGTTCCACATAATGTAACTATACTAGGATCACCAAGATGGTGCGTAAGTACTGTATACACATATCAAGATAAGAAACTTGTGTCTTGGGATGATATGATTAAGATACTTGATCCATATCTTCTAAAAGAAAAACAGGATCTTGTGTAAATCCCAAAGTTAATGTAACTCTAGGAAGAGGACCGGAAGGATTAATTTGAACTCGGTGTGGGACTCGAACTCTTAGAACCGTAGGTTGATCTACGAAAATAGATATCTGGACGTGCTTTAATAAATTCTAATACTTTACATTGAATGATTTCTAAATCTTCTATTTCAATTTTTTTATAGTATGCTGACATTATACTTCCATAAGTAGTTTATAATACTCATCTTTCTTAGATAATGATTGGACATTTATTAAGTTGATTACTTCTTGTTTATTTAAGTTTGGATTTTGAATCATCTTAAAAATATCTTCAATAGTGTATCCTAAATTTAACAACCTACCCATCCAAGTAGCAGCAGAGAATTTAATTTTCTTTTGTACCCGCGAATCGCTGTATATACTTGATACAAGTTTACATGCTTGTTGAAAATTCATGTGTTCGCCTTCCCATGGCTTTTCTTCATGTAGCACATATCCAAACTTTTTAGGATCACGATCTATCTTACTAGTAGAACGTCCATCTTCTTCGGGTCTAATGAACAAGGGCAAGAATCCGAATATGTCTAAGTCACACTCATCACTGACCAACCAATCTACAGTTTCTCGCATACTAACTTCGTCTTCTCCTGGCAAGCCTACAATAAACTGACTGCTAGTAACAATCTTATTCTTCCAAGTTTCAGCACAATGTTCAAGTGCAGCCTTAGTCCTAACTTTACCTAACCCCTTACCTATCTTTTTACCAGCGGCATCATTCATTGTTTCAATACCAAACGCAATACTAACAGCACCACTTTCTTGTATCATATCACGCATTTGTGGATATGCTGATATTAAATCTAAACGTGCATAACTAGTATAGGTAATTTTAAAAGGCAAATTAGTAAACACTTTGTGAACTAGTTCCATTTTAGGAAGGCTTTCGTTAATTAGCTCATCAGATACCATATAGTGTGTTGTGCCATATAGTTCATAGTTGCGCAATAGTTCGTCACGTAGTGCATCTTCAGCTTTTTGCCAGTCGCCGATCTTCTTACCAATTAAATCAAAATGACAATATGCACAACTAAAAATACACCCACGAGCTACCTCAATTGGTAAACACTCGCCCGGGAGAATAATATCCTGTGATTGATAGATAATCTTGCTAGTGGCAAATTGTTCTTGACTATAAAAATAATCCGGACTGCTACCGTCAATTATTTTGCAAGGCGATGTTCTAACTAGGGGTAAATTATTACCGTATAATAAGTGTTCGACAAGTTTAACAATAGCAATATCGCCTTTGTTAATTACAGCATAATCAATAAAGGGCCAACCTACATTCATATTAATACGTGCGCCGCCTACTACTGTTTTAATTTTAGAGTTTTTAGATTTAGCAAAGTTCATTAAACTCTCAACTTCGCTATCTGGTCGACCAAAGTTGTAAACAGTAGAATCTTTACTTCCATACAATCCAACTCTTTTTTCCATCAATGTGCAACTAAATCCTATAAGGACAGTTTCACTCGTTACAAACTTGTTAATAATATTTTCAAGCTCTTGATATGTATACTTACTGAATAGATCAACAACTTGGCAAGTATGGCCAGCTGCACGGACTTCAGTGGCTACTTTGTAAGTACCGGCATACTTGCCATACCCAATAGTATCGGCAACATCTGTGAATAAAATTACTCGCATTGTATAGAAATCCAATTAAACTCAAAACTAGGATCTAATTTTTCATAAATGACCCATTGCTTAGTATACTGTATTGTTACAGGAAAATCAACCTCATTAAAGTTATTGTAAAATAAATGATGTGACTGCCTGGGCAATCTGCTTTCTCCTAATCTTGTTCTTTTCCATGTGTTGATTAAATTTTTGTTGTACTTATTAAATGTTAACCCAACTGCACTAGCATTGCGATCTTGCGCCCATTGTTTTTGTGCTGGTAATATTACTTCTCTAGGCAACGATTTATTTCGGTATTCTTTAGTGACCCATGTCCTACACCCAGCTAGTGTCATTTTAGAATTAAACTCGCTAAAGTAGATTCCACTACATCCTATTATTTTTGAATCATGCAATACTATAAAAAATTCACCGTAGGGACTTGAATACCTGACAGTGTTAGTTAGTATATACGGCAACGTATGAGATTGCACTGGCCAGTCATCTGACCACATATTTACAGCAGCAGCATCAGGTTGTAACGAGGCCTCTTTACAAAATTTAAAAAACTTATCCTCTATATCTTTGTTAAATGTTACTAGCTGATAGTTTGTCATACAATTCTTCAAATGTGGGATTACCCTTAAATCTCATAGTAAACACCCACCTATCACTGTCTGCAGATGCAATTGCTTGATGCGGCTGATCAATCCTGACTAGATAGCATCCATCTATCATTTCTATAGATTCGATAACTGTGGGTTCTGAATTCCATTTAATTGCAAAGGCTTTTTGATTTGTTGTTGGGAGGTTAACTAATGATACAGAGTAATCTCCACCGAGCCATTGGAACTTGCTATTTTCTCCTCCGTGTAACGGTATATTAATAGCGCAATGTAAAACTTCCCCACCACCGTCAATATGAGAAAATTGTATGTCATTTTTTGGACGCAAGTACACCCGGCAATATTCGATAGCCGGAACGTTGTATATTTTTAGTTCTACATTAATAGTTGAGATCATTTCTTCCGGTAAAGAAATGATCTCTGACATTACTCGAGTAACTTCAGTTCCAGATAAAAATTGTGTAATACGATCAAGTACAAAAGTTTTTAGAGCTGTGCCACATTCTAAATTAATTTTTTTATAACAAATCATATGTATTCTATTACGTAATCTTTGTACTTAGAAAAACTACGTTGTATTAAGTCATCGTCAGTAACAACATATTTGCTATACAGTTGAAGAAGTATCTTAGGTTTTGATGAATCATAATCAGTACCGTGCCAAGTATTCTTGTCGTTGTATGTAAACCAATTTGTATCATTGGGCATACGCAAATACGTTCTCTCACCGTCACGGTTATTAGGTTTAGTAAAATACCATTGTTGTTCGGTACTCGGGTAATGCATAAATGCCCGTATACTCCACCTATCTGCAGAATCATCACTATGTGCGCCCACTGGCATTAGACTAGATATCAATCGTACTCTATACAGGCTTGGCAGGTTTAAATCAAATATTGTCTTAAACATTTTAGGAAATAGATGCTCTGCATCAATCACAGGTGCTTGCCAAGCCGATCCTTGTGGAAACTTATCGTATAGGTCTAATCCGTTCCAAACTTTTGGAGCAGTACTTACATCAACCTCAGATCCATTATTACGAAAATTTTTAGTAAGTGGTCCTGAACGAGTATTCCATACATCCCTAAAAACTGACCAATCATCGGGTTCTATTCTAGGAATATCTAACGGAGTCGCAATTATCATATAAATACCTTCATATGAAATATTTAGCTGCTTCACCACTCACCGTGGGAATAATTAATATAATAGTTACATTAGGAACTATTGTTGGATTCTTTTATTTTGATTTTTCTGTTCTAGAGATTACTACAAGTACATTCTTCTATGCTATGTATAGTGCAGTTGGGTTAGGTATGATGTATCATCGATTCTGGACCCATAGGAGTTTTGAGTTTAAACATCAATCTGTTAAATGGCTACTTACGTTGTTTGGTTTACTAACGGGTAGAGGTAGTATTATTGGATGGGTACACGTTCATAGAGAACATCATGCATTTAGTGATACTGAACGTGATCCACACATTACTAATATGAGTTTACTTAAAATATTTGTACCTATGTTTAGTAACCACGGCGAAGTAATTAACAAACGTTTAATTAAGGATTTGTTAACTAAAGAACACATAGATATGAACAAATATTATTTACTAATTATTGTAACATGGGTTGTGGCTCTATTTTTAATTAATCCCTGGCTAGCATATTTTACATGGTTCTTACCTGTGTTTTTAACTAATATTGTGTGGAATAGTTTTATCTATTACGGACATAGTACACACATAGGATATCAAACTTTTCCTGAAACTAATGATACTAGTACTAATAGTTGGTTGTATTCTATTTTAATACTAGGCGAAGGATGGCATAACAATCATCACAAATATCCGCATAAAAAAACAACAAAAGAAAAGTTTTGGGAAATTGATCCATTGCATTGGGTTATTAAACTAGTTTCTAAATGAGTGAAGTACGATTACTTTCTAAAGATTATCGAGAATATTGCGATAGTGTGGTTCGATCTAAAACTCGGTTAGGTGGATCTATTCCATTAAGTGAAGATCGATACAACGAATTAAAAGATAACGATGCAATACGATCTATAGGATATTTTGAAGATAATAAACTTATTAGTTGGATTAATGTCAGTTTTCAAAACACCAGTAACATAGGAAAATTTTGGGTTATTACAGGGTTCTTTATAGTAGAACAAGGTAATTACTTTTCTTTTAAGAGACCAGAGTTTGGATCGTTATTACAAAAAGCATTTGACCTAGCAGAAAGTAATGGCTACTTTCAATATTTTTATTGTGTCAGTGAACGCATTAGCAAAGTGTATGAACGCCAATGGTCTAAGTATAACCCATTAAACTACCACGGTCGCTACGATCTTACTACACAAGAAATAGTTCCTCCTAATACTAAACCAAATTCAGAACTCGCATGGAGATTAATGGGCTGCGAGTTGAAACCAGACAGTATTCATCTTAAATCGAGAATTTTAAAAGGGCACACGCCGCATGGTAAATAGTGTTATGATCACATCATTCCTTGCTTCAAGCACAAAAGGTGTCCAGCTGTTTCTGTTAACTGCAATAATAGGATCTATTATTGGATTCTTTATAACTGGATTTACACTATATAATCTGTTAATGTTGTTAGCAGGATACTTTATGTATGGATGCTTGGGAATAGTTGTTACTTATCACAGACTTCTTACTCACAACAGTTACAGATCTTATAAGTTTTTAGAAAGACTGTTTACTATTTTTGGAGCATTGGGCGGGACAGGAAGCTCACTAGCATGGGTTGCTATACATATCAATCATCATATTAACAGCGACAAGCCGGCTGATCCGCATAGTCCATTGCATAAGGGTCTTGGCATTTTTACTTTAGAGTATGAAGAACAAACACCCGAGTCAACTAAGTGGCGTATGCGTAAATTAATAACTGATAAATTTCATCAGTCTGTGCATAGATACTATTTTGGTATTTACATTATATGGGATACTTTATTATTTGTAATCGGAGGATGGCAGTTAGTGATATTCCTACACTGGGCACCGGCTGCATTCACTGGTATTATGAGTAATGTAGTTAACTATGTAGGACATATGCCAAATTGGGTCGGCGGCTATCGAACTTATAATCTTACAGACCAAAGTACAAATAATTGGCTATGGGCTATCCCTAGTTGGGGCGAAGCCTGGCACAATAATCATCATAGATTTCCCAAACATGCTTACTTTGGCATGAAGTGGTGGGAAGTTGATATCTCCGGATTTATAATTAAACTGATAAAATATAAATGAAACTCCCAACATTAGACGGATGGCTAAGCTGGAGCTTCGATGATGTTGCATACAGTCAACGTACAAATAAAAATTCCGTATATAAATTTCAAATAAACAAAAGATTAACTTTGCCTATTGATTCATATTATGAAGAAATTTATAATAATGCAAGACATATGCGTGACTATTATAGCGGAACATTTGACGTATTGTTGTCGGGAGGAATAGACAGTGAAGTTGTGATAAGAACTTTTAAAGATTTAGGTATTAACCACAATACCTTTATATTTAGATACGAAAATAATTATAACTATAAAGATGTAGAGTCAGCAGTTGAGATGGCGACTAGTCTTGGTATATCCTATAAAATAATAGATTTTCCTTTAAAAAAGTTTTACGAAAATGATGCATATAATTTGTTTAAAAAAAGCAAGTGTATTAGATCTGCAAGACTTACACATTTAAAATTTTTTGATTACCTTGATAATATTCCAGTTATGGGGGATGCAGAACCTTACTGGAAAAGAGTATTAGAGTCCGACTATTCTAAAAAATCAGAATGGCTAATGCCACTAGGCGAAAGTAATCATAACTGCTCTATATACTGCCATAATTTAGGTAGAGAAAATGTTTGCGATTGGTACGAATTTTCTCCCAACCTTATAACATCATTTAACAATTTGCCTATTGTACAAGATTTAATAAATGATAAAATAAATGGTAAACAAAGTTCTTGGACCAGCAGAATACCAATTCACAGAATACTTTGGCCCGACATTAAGCCTAAGCACAAACTAGTCGGATATGAAATAGATAATCCAACAGGAACGTATCCAGAATTTGTAACAACGTTGCAAGAAATAATGACTAGTGAAATTGGTGACGGCAATGAGTATTGGTTTACTCAGGGTCAGTTAAACGATTTGCTGTAACCCATTTTCCAAAATGTACACAATGATCCTCGTATCTATTCATTGCTGTCATTAACGGAAAGTAATTTCCTTTTTGTTTTTCTATTGCTGCAACATCTTCCTTAAACACCTGCTCTAATGTTTCAAAAATGTATCGTCTATCAGGTGTAGTGGTAGTATCATAGTAAAATTGCGTAATCCAGTCGAATCCGTATTCACTGTATTTAGAGTGCGGAATTACAGTATTGACCATGACCATTCCAGGATTACCGTATTCTACAAACGTAAATGGAAATATATATAACCACCAACCAGTCGGGTGATTTTGTAGGATCCATCCGTCTCCTTGTTCCATTACAATATCTTCTAAATTAATTTGTTGCGCAAGGAACGGATGTATCCCTTGCTGATATACATGGAGCAAGTCTGCTTCTGCGTCCATTAACCAGAGCCAACTACCTTTACTAGTGCCTGTATAACTATGACTATATTCTAAGTTTTGTTCCCCTGCTAACTCATCTACCCAATGGTGATTAGGTTCAATAAAGTTTTTGAACACTAGGCCCGATTTGCCAACTGTTGCACTACCGCAATGCAATTTTTTGTCATTGTTTAGAGGTATTCCCGTTTTATCCCATTCAAAATTGTGAAACTTACATTTGATGTGTTGTACATGCTCACCTATATTGTGCAGAGGATACATTCTATGCGGGCAGTACCTATGGAATAAGTTAGCTTTAGTTTCTGAACCTTTGTTTAAAATATATTCGGGCACAACAAAGTTGCCCATATTCATAGATGATTGATGTGCTAGGATTTTTGGAATAGTTTTAAACATACTGCTATTTTATACTAATAGTATCTAAAACACTAATTTTTTGGTTATGCATGTTATATGTTATCTAAATGTTTTTTCTGAGCCGTCACATTTTTCCAAATGTGTAACAACTTCTTGATAATTTGCAAAGATTCTAGCCTCCGGAGGCGTAGTAATATTCCGTACCATCTCTAATGGATATATTTCATAGCCTGTTCGTTTGCTAGGATATAAAATATCCTTTTTAAAATATTTTCCCTTAACAAACGGTTTAATATACGCATTAAAATAATCAGTTTTAGGGAAGCTTCCTGTTCTAGAATATACCAATGTGTTGTTATGAAAATATGTACCTACATCATTATAAGTTTTTATAATGTCATCACAATAGTATGCTGCTAAACTTTCGCTAGTGTAGGGAAAATCAAAAACTTTTCTCGTCTCACTAATCATCTTAAATCGTAGTTGCATTTGTTCGTGATAATTATGATAAATTAGCATATTATTTTCACCAACAATGCACGGTTCATTAGCGCCACTAGTTACTATAGGAAACTGCTCACTTAGAGTATTGATAATATGAACTAACGGATAATGCAGGCATGTAGGAATATTATTGTCTATACTATGTTTAATCCACTGTTCTTGATAATCTGATATTTTAATAGAATGCTTTTCTACTTCAAAACCGTAGAATTTTTCAGACTTTAGTACTACATCGTATTCAAAATCATTATACCCCTCAACATGCACAAAGAAAGGGATAAAATCACATTTCATATCTAAAAAACATCGTAGTATAACTTGACTATCTAACCCAGAACTAAACGCAATATAAACCGGACCGTGATCCTTGTTAATTAGCATCGCATCCTTGTTTAATTCTTCTCGTAGATTACCAAACTGTCTACTGGGACTACGGTATGTAACGCTGTATCCGTTACTATCAAAATTGTATTCTAATGGGTTCATAACACGCCTGTTATTTTATCGTGGACGTGTCCTGATATAAGCATGTCTATTGGGTGCATCTTACCATAGAATTCATTACTAGTAAATGAGTCATCGTCTGTGTTATAATCAAACCAGGGACTAAATCCTAAAACTATATGTGTTCTGGTTGTCTGTTTGCTTGTCGACGGGAAAACCCTGTGCGGTAAATGTGTGTCCCACGAGTACATATTACCAACATCTAAATGCACAGGAGTTTGTTGCTCAAGTTGGAACATATATGTATCATCGGTTGTAATTGGAATATTGATTCTCAAGTTTTCAAACACGGGCTCGTCTTTATGCCATCCAAACTTTGCCCTATACGATTCAGGAACATACTCTGACTGTATTGTTGCTAACCGACTACGCACAGGACTGCGCTTAAAGTCTTTAAGGAAGTCATTTAATTTAGATTCTGTAACACACGGGCTGTAATACCTAAAAGAATAACTATCAAAATATGTGTTACGTATAGATGTAAAGTTTTCTGTGCGACTATAGAAGAATTGATCTGAAGCATTTTGCTTTGTACCTAAAGTATGAGCATTAACGTTAATACTCTTATCAACATACTCTGGATTATATACTAAACTAAGACCACCATATGCTTTGCCGCCACCTGCATTATTTTGCCAATCGTTAAATCCAAATTTTTCAATAGCGTCTGCACATGCTTCTTGAATTTTATTTACATCAAAACTATGCTTTAATTTTAATAGCTTAGATGAATCAACAGAACATTTAAGATTGTTAAATCTTTCAACTACATCTGTTTTTTCTTTAATCCATCCCCAAACATGATAATTATCCGGAATGTCTTGTAAGTAAAATTTATGTAGGGACATTAGTATGGGCAATTAGATCAGGTATTTCTGCAATAACTATATCAGTGTCTACGTCTATCCGTGTTAATGAAAGAGAATGGTTATTATTAATAAAATACATATTCCTATCAGAAATTATGTCTGGTAGTGCAAAAGCAGCTGCCATAAATTCGCTCCATGATAGTTCAGTTGCATTAGAAAAAATCTTCTTAAAAGTTAATCCATTATCTGATGTTTCTGTAGTATGCAACATGCCAAGGGCATCGCAAAGTTCGATAGACTGCGTATTTGCCAACGCGACAAGTGGAGAACTAGTATTGTACCAAAATTCGGCACTTGTATCAGGGCGTGTAGCAGTTAGTGTTAGTTTTAAATTCATAAAGAGATCCTGTTGTGTGGATATAATATTTATCCTTAAATTTTTAGTACTAAATATTTGACCATGGAAACTAGAGAAATAACAGCAGACGAGCTACACTATGTTAAATTTATGTTTAACGTCGATCCTCGCATCGAAAAAAAAACATTCACACCCGAACAAATTGATCGATTCATTTTACATTTAAAGGATGGGTTGGAAAAACATACTACTATGGTACTAATGTCGTTCACAGATGGAGACCCTGTGCAAATGTACATTGCATATCTATTTGAAAAGATAGCAACTGGGTATGTTGGATTAGTAAAGACTATAAAAACATCAGTCCATTTTAAAACATCAGCTAGAATGCTTGCGCCTGCATTTGATCTATTAGCTGAAATATTACAAGAACGGGGATATTATAAAGTACTAATGACTGCAAGTGAGAGAAATCATAACATTCGAAATTTAATTATGCGACAATGTAGCACACATTTAGGCACGTATGATTGGTATGATGAAGTAGTCATTCCTAGAAATGAAAAATCTGGTGTATATTTTTATGACATTAACCGATTGTCGGTTAACACAGAAAGTAGCGTAGTAGTAAGAATGTTTGTCTTAAAACAAGAATACAGAATTCCATTATTAAAAAAGTCCAATCCAGCATATGTAGGTACACTAAATGCCAATTGATAGAGAACACCATGTATTTCAAGATAGTGATATAGAATGTAGCACAACCCTGCTTCATGAATTCATGGCTCATTGTGTAGCAATAAAAAATCCAACAAATAAATCTGTGGCGCCTACCCTTGCTAAATTATGTATAGAATTAGAAAAAAAGAAATATTATAAATTTTGGTTAGCAGGGACTGAACAATTTTTAAACAATTTAAATATCGAATTTCAAAATAATGATTGTTTAAACCGCTATACGTGGTATGATGAAGATATTATCCCTGCGAACGAAAAAAGTAAAACAGTAGTCTTTAATCTAAATAGACAAATTGATAATACAAATGATAGGCTTGTGCGGGTATACATGCTTAGACAAGAATCCAGAATTCAAATATTTAGAGAAATGAATCACGATGACTATACCGGAACTGTTGTTGAAAATTTAAAATGACATTAGATAATTTAAAAGAAATTGCATATTGTAAACTCAATTTAAGTTTTAATAGTGATGTATTCATTAAAGAATACGACGAATATATTTTACCAAACAGTAGACCAATTGTTAACGGCCTTAGGAGTTGGGAGTTAACTAGGTCTATAAATCGAGCATGG
>Ga0114966_10002549_pt1 | contig 16222 bp, 8 predicted proteins | sample M_130207_XF_Meta_FD_87029 | JGI IMG/M metagenome (GOLD analysis project Ga0114966, IMG submission 87029) | Freshwater microbial communities from Lake Montjoie, Canada to study carbon cycling - M_130207_XF_MetaG | ecosystem: Environmental > Aquatic > Freshwater > Lake | place: Lake Montjoie...
ATTTGATGGAACAAATGATTATGTAGATATTGTTTATCCATCCAAATTATACACAGGCTCACCGATCACTTTATCTTTATGGGCTAAGTGGATAACAACAGGATCCACCACAGCTACAATTCAAACACTAGTGGACAATAATTACCAAACAGCTTATATAGATGGACCAGGCTCAATTGGATTCTTCATTCAAGATAGACCAGATTTAGGTGGTATTTTAGAATGGGGAGCTAAGCCGGGTGTTGGAATAACCCGTTGTACTAGCACTTTTGTTGTAGGAGATGGTAAGTGGCATTATATCACAGCTACAAATGATGGAGCCAATTCTGTTTTGTATATTGATGGCGCACAATCAGGATTAGCTCGTACTGCTGCTGGAATTGGAGATTCTCAACCATTTATAAACTTAGGTAGATGGAGATTTACCCAAACAAGATATTTAAATGGTAATATTGCCGATTTTAGGATCTACAACCGAGCTTTATCTGCCTATGAAGTGAAGCAAAATTTTGATTATTACAGAACAAGGTATGGAGTTTAATGGGAATAAATTATAATCCAAGAGGTGTTTCAGAAGGATTAATATATTACATTGATCCTTATAATAATAGATCTTATTCTGGCACTGGTAACACTGTATACAATCTTGTTAATGCTTCTATTGGTGGTACATTTGTTGGCTCCACTGCTGCTCCAATTGACAGTACAAGCACCAGAACATTTTATATGGGTGGAAGTAATTATATTAATTGTCCTAATAACATACCTCTTACAAATAACTTCACTGTATCTGTTTGGTTTAAGTTAAATGCTTATAACAACAGCTCAATTATTAATAAATGGTTTGCTGATTCTTCTCCTACCAATCATAGAAGTTGGTTTTTAGGCTCTGAAACTAGTTCAAGCTCTGTTGTTGTAGTTTTATCTTCAGATGGTACTTATACAAACCCAACAATTAAAAGATATGCTGTTCCTGTAAATTTAAATGAATATACAAACATCACTTTTACTTTTGCTACTGGGACCTTAACTGTTTATAAAAATGGATTATTAGCCACTGTCACTAAATCTTTGGATGCTTCATTTACTACTGTTTATGATAATCCTACAAGATCTATACAAATAGGATATGGATATGATGCTGGAAATTATTATGGTTTAGCCAATGTAGGTATCACTCAAATTTACAATAGGGTACTTTCGCCAACAGAAATTCTTCAAAATTATGATGCCATTGAAAAAAGATATTATCCAGAAGAAAATATTGTTAGAGATGGATTAATATTAAATTTAGATCCAGGTAATTCAAGATCATATGCTGGGGCTGGAAATACAATATATGATTTATCAGGGTTTGGAAATACAGGCACTTTGGTTAGTACTACATTTTCAAGTTTAAACAACGGAAGTTTATCAGGAGTAATATCTAAAAACTCTTCTGTTAATTCTGGCCAAAATTTCACAGTTTCTGCTTGGATTTACCCTACATCATTTGCTACCAGAAACGCAATAGTTGGGAATGCTTATCCATACTCATCAAATGCTGGTTGGTATTTTTTCACAGCTAATAATTATTTTAGTCTTAATCAATCATTGTTTTTTAGTGCTGGTGCTGATCAAGTAAGTGTTGGATCCATAAGTTATGTACTACCATTAAATAGTTGGAGTTATGTATCAGCTTCTGTATCTAATGGAGGATCATCTGTCAAGCTTTATGTAAATGGTATTGAAACTTCATATGGAAGAACTAGTTATGCTAGCTTAAATTTAGATTATTCTACAAACGAATTTTATATAGGCAAAAGACATTCAGCTGCTGGAGATAATTTTGGTGGAAATATCTCCCAAGTAAAAATATACAACCGAGCTTTAAGTCAACAAGAAATCCAGCAAAATTACAATGCCACAAAAAATAGATTCATTAATGTTCTACCTCCTGTAAGAGACAATTTGATATTAAACCTAGATGCTGGCAATTTAGCTTCTTATCCTGGTTCTGGCACTACTTGGTTCGATTTATCTGGATCCAACAACACATCAGTTTTAACAAATGGACCAGCATATGTTTTTAATGATTCTTCATCTAACATTTCATTTGATGGCTCTAATGATTATGTTGTAGTAAATTCCAATGCTAATTTACTTTCCAAAACAGAATACACTAAATTTGTATTTTTTTACGCTACATCATTCTCTACAGCAAACAATCTTATAAGTGGTGGTGTTTCTGGAACAAATCACGCCTTTTGGTTGAATTTTTCAAATAGATTGTATGCTGGACATAATGCTAGTTGGTTAACAGTAACAGGTTCTACAACATTGTCTACAAACACTTGGTATTGTGGTGCTGTAACTTACAGTAATGTCTCTGGATGGAAATTGTATCTAAATGGTGTTTTAGATGGTACTAGTGTGACTTCAACAACATTTGATAACAATGGTGAATTACTGATAGCTGCTTATGCAAATGCTAATGTGTTTACAGGACGAATGCCACTAGCTTTGGTATACAACAGAGCTTTATCAGCAGCAGAAATAGCACAAAACTTTAATTTTTACAGATCGAGGTATGGAATTTAATGGCTCTTGGACATTCACCCTCTGTCGTTATGGATGGATTGATTTTTAATATAGATGCTGGGAATATAAGGTCTTATTCTGGCTCTGGTGTCACTGTAAATTGTTTGGCAGGTGGAATAGGTGGCACTTTGATTAATGGTGTTGGATTTACAAGCTTTAATAGCGGAAGTTTTGTTTTTGATGGAACTAATGATTATATTAACCCAGCTTTCCCAATAAGTAATAATTCTGATTTTACTATTGGTTTTTGGATGAATTACCAAGATGTAACAACTCCTGAAAGAGGTATTTTAGTAACATGGGATACAAGTTGGAATGGATTTGGTATTGGAACAAATGGCGGACAAATCAGATCTTGGTTTGGTAACGGAGGTGGTGGAGGTATAGATTGGGGTGTGATTGCTACTAATACTTGGAAATATTACACTGTTACATATAATTATTCCTCAAAAACGCAGGTTGTATATATAAATGGTAATTTTGTAACAAGCGGAGTTAATTCAAACAATATAAATCATTCAAGTTTACAAATAGCAAGAGGGGGGCAAAGTGGATCTGGGCAATTGTCTTTTTATTCTTATTTAAAATGTCAAATATCTCAACTTTTAATCTACAACAGAGCATTATCAGCCCAAGAAGTTCTCCAAAATTACAACGCTACAAAAGGCAGGTATGGATTATAATGGGAATTTCATATAACACCTCAATTGTAACAGATGGCCTTGTTTTTGCCCTTGATGCTGCTAATCCTAGATGTTATAGCGGATATGGTATCACAGCTAATGGACTTGTTGGCGGTATTGGTGGAACATTAGTAGGGGCTGGTTTTGGGTCTACTAATAATGGTTATTTTACATTTAGAAATAATACAGACAAATTAAATATTGGAAATCCAGCAGTCTTACAAGGATTACAGCTTAATTTTACTCTTTCTTGTTGGTTTAATCAAATTGCCAATAACCAATATTCTACATTATATGCTGATTATTCTCTTGACAACTCACATAGATTAATAAGTTTATTGCGTGTCGATAGTGGGATATTAAAATACTACACTTCGCTTAGTAATGGTGGCATACAAGCTGTTGGTCCAGCATCTATCACAAATGGATTATGGTATTTTGTTTCTGTAACAGTTAGCGGAACATTAAGCTCTCCAACAACAAGTATATTTCTTAATGGTACTACATTTAATAATTCTTTAAGTGCTTTGAGCAGTACACCCAATTTAACAAACACTCATTGTATAGGTGGGAATGTATATATAAATGAAGGCTTTAATGGCAACATATCGCAAATACAAATTTACAACCGAGCTTTATCACAACAAGAAATAATCCAAAATTACAATGCTACAAAAGGAAGATATATTTAATGGCTACAATTGCTGAACCTAATGTTGTTATTGATGGATTGGTGTTTAATTTGGATGCTGCTAATTCAAGATGTTATAGTGGCTCAGGAATTACAGTTAATAATCTTGTAGGTGGCATTGGTGGAACATTAGTAGGTGGTGTTGGCTTTACATCTACAAATCAAGGTAGTTTTGTTTTTGATGGAACTAATGATTATATTAACGTAAGTCATAGCTCAACAATATCAGCTGCTGCAACCAATTCATTTACCTTGTCTGCTTGGTTTTTATCAACTGTAAATGGAACAAATTCTACATTAGAAATAGTTAATAAAAGAAACAATACAGCTGGTCCAACATATGTATCTTATGGTATGAGTTGGTATAGACCCGCTTCTGTTGACAGTATTTTTGCTAGAATTGGATTTACAGACAATGGTGTAAATGATCTAATATCTTCTACATTAAGTCAAAATCAATGGTACTTTGCTACTGAAACTTTTGATGGAACTAATCATAGACTTTATATAAATGGGATATTAGATAAAACTTCATCAGTATCAGGAAAAACCATATTAGATGACGGATTTTCTTTGACAATAAACAGCTATTCTGGATCAGCAGAATTTTTAGCTGGAAGAACTTCTTTAATTCATTACTACAACAGATCACTAACAGCCCAAGAAATTCTTCAAAACTACAATGCTACCAAATCTAGATATGGCTATTAAAAAAGGATATAAAGCCATATTTCTCCAAATTAAACAATAGAATAATCCTTATTCCTAAAAGAGAAAAAAATGGCCAATTCCGATAAGAACATTCGCATTCAACCAAATAGAAATTCTACATTATTTCCAAAGATAACATTTACAGGTCAAAGTAATAATCCAATCACCTTAAATGTTCTTGATGATAATTCCATCTCATTTGAAGGATCGTCTGGACAATTATTTGCTATCAATAATAACCTTAGTTCTGGTTATATATTTTCAGTAAACGATATATCTGGTCTACCATCATTTAGAATTAACGCTGATGGTACTGTGGGAATTGCTGAATATTATGGCAATGTTGGAATTGGTGTAACAAATCCACTCTACAAATTTCATGCTAGAGGAGATTCTTATTTCTCATCAATAGGAAATACAGCCCTTCTGCTTATCTCTGGTGCTGGTGGAACTATAATTGCATCTAATTCTGTTAATGTCACCCTAACAGACCCAGCTAGAAAAGGATTAGTAATTAATGCTGCTACCTCTCAAACAGCAAACCTTTTAGAATGGTATGCTGATGGTGGTCTTGGAGCAGGATATGGTTTAGCTGGAAGAATTAGACCAACAGGACATGTTCAATTAGGATCAGCAGCAACAATAACTATGTCCAATGGTGGCTCTGCTATTTTGGCTCTTCAAGGACGGAATGCCACTGAAGGTATAGCAATTAGAGGCTTCAATTCACTCTCAAATGAAATTGTATTCGAAGTTCAAGGCAATCCTGGAAATCAATTATTTGGTATTTATGGTGATGGTGGTGTCAATGCTCCAAGAATTAATGTCACGAATACAACAGGATCCACATCAACTTCTACTGGTGCTTTAATTGTATCTGGTGGTGTTGGTATAGGTGGCACTCTTAATGTTAACAATATTGGCATTGGATACACCGGAATTCCTTATAATCCAGCAATCTCATTTATTGGAACTACCGGAGATCCAATTAGATTATCTGTATTAGCTAACAATACATTATCATTTGAAGGAAGCTCTGGACAACTTTTCTCCATTAACAATAATCTTTCTTCTGGATGGATTTTCTCTGTAAACGATATATCAGGTATTCCATTATTTAGAGCCAATGCTAATGCTAATATTGCTATGGCTGAATATGCTGGTAATGTAGGTATTGGTTTAAGTAATGCCACCTTCAAATTACAAGTGGCTGGTAGTGCTTCAATTGGTGATACATTATTTCTTAACAGATTAAAAGTTAATTCTAAAATTACATTTGAGCCTGGTACTGGAACATCTGCTGTTTCTGGTTGGACTGGAATTGGCTTAACATCTCTCAGTAAAATGATCTATGGTGGTGGTAGATTTGTTGGTGTTGGTGGATCTTATGTAGCCTATTCAACTGATGGGGTTAATTTTACATATACAACAATTCCTGGATCTACATCAAGTGCTTCTTATCTCGATCTAGCTTATGGTAATGGAGTATATGTTGCTATAAACCAACAAGATGTAGCTTTAATTGCTTATTCTTACGATGGAGCTTCTTGGGGAACTACTTCAATTCCGAGAGGTTTAATTAGAACTGTTGGATTTGGAAATGGTAGATTTTTAGCATTCAGCGAAGCTCCTAGCAATGTTTATTCATCAACAGATGGCAGAAACTGGTCTACAATTGGTAATTTAGGAGATTATGGCAGAGAAGTTTATTTTGCTAATGGATATTTTTTATCGGCAAGAGGATACAATCTTTACTATTCAAAAGATGGTGCTTCTTGGAAAAGAGCAAATACCCCTGGAAGTAATATGATATTTGCTTCTACTTATGGCAAAGGGTTATATATAGCAGCTGATTATAACACTGCTCAATATTTTACTTCACCTGATTTAGTTAATTGGACTCAAAGACCAATTGATAATAGAGTGTGGCATGCAGCATCATATGTTAACGGTGTCTTTTACTTAGTAAATAATACAAATCTTCTTTATCATTCTTTAGATGGAATTAATTGGTCTACCACTGTTTTTTCCAGCACTATTACTGGAACTCACAAAATGTTCACAGCGAATGATAGATTGTATTTATTTTCATCTTCTGGACCTACACTTTGGTCAACAGATGCTACCACTGGCACTTTAATGGCCAAACCTTTTTATAATGGAGAATTAGAAAATACAAGAATAGGAGCTGTAAACCCTGATTCTGCTACATTCACCAACCTCACTGCCTTAAATGATGTTTCATTTACAAGTGCTACTCAATCCACATCGTTTGACAATGGAGCTCTCACTGTAACTGGTGGTGTAGGTGTAGGCGGAACTCTTAATGTAGGTTCAGCACAAGTAATTAGAAACTTTACACATACACCAACACAAACAACAATTGGCGGTGCCTCTGGATGGTCAGTTGTTACATTGCCTTCTGGAATGAATACTACATCTCTTAAGTATTTGAACAATAAATTTGTTGGTTTTGGTGGTACATATATTTATTATTCTGATGATGCTATTACTTGGTCATCAGTTATGGTTCCTAATTTATTAACAACTCAGAGTATTGCTGGTGTTACATATGGAGAAGGAAGATATGTTTTAACACAAAGTTTGAGCACTAATGCTGGATTTTCAACAAACTTAACGAACTGGACAATCTTCACTAATATTCAATACCAAAACTGGTTTAATTTGGAATACGGCAACGGTAGATTCGTTGCCGATGCTGGATCACCACCATATGCCTCTTCACCAGATGGTGTCACATGGACTATGGCTAATGATTCTAAATTAGGTTATGGTCAAGGCCTTACTTTTATCAATGGTTATTTCTATTCAACTAACGCCAATTCTCTTTCAAGAAGTATTGATGGTATTACATGGCAAGCTTGTAATACACCAGCTATTCCTAATGGTCTAGCATATGGTAATGGATTGTATGTTGGCGGTGTATATAATTCAGGGACAATTGTATATTCCTATGATGGCTTGAATTTCTCATCGTACTCTGGATCAAGTTATGTACATACCGGAGCTGCATTTTACAATGGTGTGTATTACCTACTAACACAAAACAATCAAGTATTGAGATATTCAACAGATGGATTTAATTGGTCAAATTCAACAACGTTTGGATCCAATACATTTAATTTAAGATATGCTCAGGGAAAATTATGGGTTGCTACAGTTAGTAATTTATATTCAGCAGAAGCAACACCTGGAAAGTTTGAAGTTAATCCATTAAGAACAGGAAATCTTGATGATGTTGAGATAGGTAGACTTTCACCAAATAATGCCAACTTCATTGATGTTTCTGTTAATAATAACTTAAATGTATCTAGCCAATATGATTCAGCTTCTATTCTTGATGGAGCTTTATCTGTTGCTGGCGGTGTTGGAATTGGAAAAACTCTTAACACAAATTCAGCAAGAGTATTAAATAATTTTAATCATACTCCATCATCCGGATCAACTGGCGGAATAGCTTGGACATCTGTATCTTACCCAACAATTCCAGGATTATCAGGTAATGGATTTGACAATTGTGTTATATATGGAGGGGATAAATTTGTAGGAATAGCTAATACAAACGTTTATTATTCATATGATTCTTACAATTGGTTTTATTCTCCAATAGCATCATCCACTAATCCCAGAGCAATAACATATGGAAATGGGGTTTATATAGCTATAAACAACACTGGGTCTGTTGCTCATTATTCATATAATGGAATTAGTTGGAGTACATCTACATTACCAAATTCAACAACAAATGGCGATAAGGCTTGTTTTGGTAATGGAAAATTTGTTTACAATGATCAATCTGGTAATGTTGGTATAAGTACAAACGGCATTAACTGGACATTAAAATTAGTTTTATCTGGTGGTGCTTATCCATATGGTGTTGATTATGCCAATGGATTGTATTTCGCTAGATGGCAAAACAATTATTTTAGAAGTGCTGATTTAAACACCTGGACAAGATTTACATTACCAGCAGACTCATCAAGATCAAAGATATTATTCTCTAAAAACAAATATTATGCTCCTAATAACAACGCATCTAATTATTTTGTTTCAGATGATGGATTTAATTGGACTACACAAGCTGTCACTAGTGGTTATTGGATTAATATGTACGATTATTTTGGTACATTATATCTTATTAGAAGTAGTGCCAATGCTGTATCTTATTCAGAAGATGGAATAAACTGGGCAACAGCATCTTTAGGTGGAACAAATAATACAAATGCCACTGGTTTAGTCTATGGTAATGGTAGATTTGTATATGTTGGAAGTAGTCCTAATTTAATTTTTTCAGGTAATGCTCCAAATGGTGTTTCTCATATAAGCACACCAAGAACAAGTGAAATTGATAATGTAAGAATAGGGGCTAATTCTCCTGCCTCTGCCCAATTCACTGGCTTAAATGCTAATGGATCTGTTAATTTCACTTCTACTTCTGACTCTAATTCTCTTTACAATGGAGCTCTTACTGTATCTGGTGGTGTGGGAATTGCTGGAACTACAAATCTTAACACATTAAGAGTAAATCAAGATCTTGTTTTCACCCCAACCACAGGAACAACAGCATTAGCAGGTGGGCTATCTACTGCCACTTTACCAGCCATTCCAGGAGCTCCCGGATATATTCGTATAAGGGCAGTTAAATTTGGCAATGGAAGATTTGTTGGTGGTGCCTCAACTTCAATCATATGGTCAGATGATGCTATAAACTGGAATAGGGTTAATACACCATTTACTACAGGCACAAATATTCAAGCAATAGCATATGGAAATGGGACTTGGATAGCATCAACAACAACTAGTACGGAACTTATATATTCTCTGAACAACGGAGTCACTTGGAATCTTACTACAATACCTAACGCAAATGTTACTGATGCTGTTTATGGCAATGGATTATTTATTATTAGTTCAGGACAATACTCAGGTATATCTACAAATGGTATCAACTGGTCAACTAATAGTATTATTGCCTATCCTCATAGTTTTATAAATGGATATTTTTATTCCAATACTCACAGATCTCCTGATGGAATCAACTGGCAAGTTTTAAATATTCCTGTAAGTAATGCAAAAATTAGTTATGGTAATGGAATGTATTTTGCTGCTCAATATAACTCAGCAAATTATTATTATTCTTATGATGGTGTTAATTTTAGTACTACAACTATTGGCTTTGATATTTACTTAGACTCAGCTTATTACAATGGTGTATATTATCTTACAACACAGCATAACTACGCAAACCTTAAATACTCCACAGATGGATTTAATTACACAAGCTTAGGTTATCCAAATGGCTCCACTAATTATGCTATCGCTTATGGTAACAATAAAATAGTTTTATTCAATACTCTATACACAGATATCACTAACTATATTTATTATGCTGAAGCTTCATTCGGTAAAGCAAATATACAACCATTCAGAGAAGGCACAATTGACAATGTGACAATTGGGTCGAGAATACCACAAGCAGGTACATTTAATAATGTATCTGTGCTCAAAAACTTAAATGTTAATAGCTCTTTCCCATCTGTTTCAAGTAATACAGGCGCTCTCACAGTTTTAGGTGGAGCTGGTGTCGGACAAACATTAAGTGTAGGTGGATCTTTAAATGTATCTAATTCATTCAATCTTGTAAACACCACCACTGGAATAGCCACCACTTGGACCAGAACAGTAGTGGGAACAGGGGCAACAATCTCATACCTTGCGTATGCTAATAATCTTTATGTAGGAGTTGGCTATTCTTCCTTAACTTCTACTGATGGAGTTAACTGGACCACAAGAACATTACCACATAATCTATCATCTGTAGCTTTTGGTAATGGAATATGGTCTGGATTGCTATATGGATCAGCATTAGGAGCCACATCTACAAACGGTACTTCTTGGACCAGTTACGCAATGACCAACAGTCGGAGCTGGACAATGATGGCATTTGGAAATGGTGTCTTTGTAACAATAGCTAGATCAAGTTATATAGCAGCATATTCAACCAATGGATATAACTGGACAGAAGTGACATTGCCTATTACTGGAAGTCCTGTTTGGGTATGGCTTACATATGGTGGTGGATATTTTGTGGGAGTAGCAAATGGATCTGCTACCGCTGTATATTCTGCTGATGGAATTAACTGGAATACAACAACATTGCCTTCTGCTGGTGGATGGAATTGTGTCACTTATGGTAATGGTTATTTTTATATTACGGGAAGCTCTACCGGCGGTGTTTATTCAAGAGATTTAATTAACTGGACATCATACGCTCATACAATTTCTGGTTCTGCCTTTGCTGCTTATAACAATGGAGCCTTTGTTGTTGTAGATTCATTTGGCGCAACAAGAACAAATATTATCACAGGTGATTTTACATCTAGAACACAAATAGATCTTCCTGGTCCACAAATTCCAACTACAATTGTGGCAGGAGATAGAAACTTTATTGCTGGTTTTGGACAAACATTATACACATTCCCAATTCCTAATAATTCTATATCTGTTTATCCAAATACAACTGGTGAAATTAATAATGTTGAAATTGGATCTGTAAAACCTGCTTCTGGTGCTTTTTCCAATATATTCTCTCAAGGATTAGTGGCAATTGGAGCTACTACAAGATCTACATCACCTTTCACTGGAGCATTAGTAGTAAATGGTGGTGTGGGAATTGGTGGAAGTTTATATTCTGGATCAATTCTCACTGCTGGAAGATTACAAAATCAATCTTTCTCTGGATCTGCTGTTGGAGCTTCTGATGGCAGAATGGGTAATTTCTCTCTTACTAGTGGGCACGATAGAATAATATATGGCAATGGTATTTTCTTAACCAATTCTTCTTGGGGAGCATATAACTCAGCATATTCAACAGATGGATTAAACTGGAATTCATCATCATTACCTGTTAATCAAGGTTATCCAGTCAATATGTATGGCAATGGCTATTTTGTATTAGTAGCTACTGGTGCCACAAATGTTATGTACACCTCTAACGGTAGTTCTTGGTCACAAGTTTCTATTGGAAATACATTAACAAGAACAACTGGCGCATATGGTAATGGAAAATATGTTGTAGTTGGAAATGGCATTACATATAATTATTCAACAAATATAACCACATGGAACACTGGAACTTTGCCTTTCAGTAATGAATGGTTATTAGTGTATGGCAACGGAATGTTTGTTGCTCTGGGCTATGGTTCTAATGACATTATATATTCATATGATGGTATTAATTGGAATACTGGTGTTATAAACAGTCTTGGTAGAAATTTCAGGAAATTATCTTATGGCAATGGCATGTTTATGGCAGCCAGTTATTCTTCACAGGGAACATTTTACTCCTATGATGGAATAAATTGGTACCTTTCAGCTGTAACAGGTGGTAACGAAGAAGGTGTCGCTTATGGAAATGGTGTTTACCTTGTCAATAACGTAAATGGTTATAAATATAGTACTGATGGTTTAAATTGGAGTTCTGGTTTTTCATACGGAGCTCCATATGAAAGTGCCTATGCTGCTTATGGTTTAAATAAATTTGTCACTTATGGAAGAACTTTGGATGGTCCTACTAATACTGTAACATTGGAACCTAAATTTACTGGTGAAATTAACAATGTAAGAATTGGAGCTATAACACCAGCATCAGGAGACTTTACAAATCTTTCTTCAACAGGATCAGCAAACTTAGTAGGTACAGTTAATGCTAATAACTTAAATGTATTATCTAAAATTAATCAAACCCCTGTATTAGGTGGATTTGCTGGCACTACTGGATGGACTTATCAATCAGTTTTAACCACCCCAGTTCATGCTCTAACATTTGGTAATGGGTCTTTTGTTTCTATCAGACGCAACACTGATGCTGTCAATATATCATCAGATGGTAATAGGTGGAAAGCAAGCACTATGCCATTCTCAGGCAGTTGGTTAGATCTTGCTTGGGGTAAAGATAAATTTGTAGCAGTGGCAGGTGTAGGGACATCAGGAGCTTATTCTGGTAATGGAATCACCTGGACATCAATGTATATGCCAGCAACAGCACAAGGATGGTATGCTGTAACTTATGGAAATGATAAATTTGTAGCTGTTGGAAATACATCTACTGCTGCTTATTCATCTGATGGTATTACTTGGTCTGGATCCTCAATAGCAAATACAAACTGGACAGGAATAGCCTATGGTAACGGTACATTTGTGACTGTTGCTGGATATGGAGCATCATCTGCTTATTCATATGATGGAATTAACTGGAATTTCTTAAATCTACCTACAAGTGCTACAACTGGAGTTAAATTTATCACATATGGTAATGGCTTCTTTATAGTTACTAATTATGTTTCTACTGCTATCAATTACTCAAGAGATGGAATTAACTGGTTTACTTCAACACAAGGGTCAATAACAAATCTTCACACAGACATAGCTTATGGCAATGGAGTTTATAGTATATCAAATTGGAGAGAAGCTTCAATGTCTTATGATGCTATTAACTGGTTCAATTCCAATCCTATTACAGACACTGACTGGCAAGCTGTAGCATATGGTAATAATAAATTCGTTGCTACTTCTGTAAACACTGGAAATGTGGCAACTATTGATGGTCCTTCTAATACATTAAATTTATATCCTAAATTCACTGGTGATATTGATAATGTTAGAATAGGCGCAAAGCTACCAGGAGCAGCAGAATTCACAAACTTAGCTGCTCAACAACCAGTTAGATTTACAGCAAATACAGCCTCATTTAGTGTCAATTCTGGTGCTTTGATAGTTATAGGCGGTGTTGGGATAGGTGGATCATTAAACATTGGCTCTGATGTTATTATCAATGGCGGAAGAGAATCTAACTCTACTTCAACAGGTTCATTAATAGTTAGAGGTGGTGTAGGAATAACGGGTGGTCTTTATGTTAAACCATTCTCGTTATCTACAAAAGGATTAGTAGTTCAAGCAAATACCTCTCAATCAGGAAATCTATTTGAGTTACAATCATCAGCATCAAGCACAATAACAAGTTTTAATGCCTCTGGTGATCTTAATATCACATCTTCAACAGCCAATACATCCGCAACAACAGGATCAATTGTCACTGCTGGCGGTGTTGGTATAGGTGGATCTGTTTCAATTGGTTCCACATCAATTTCAACATCTACAACTAATGGTGCTTTAAAAGTATCTGGTGGTGTTGGAATTGGCGGTAATGTTAATGTTGGTGGTTCTCTTAACTTCTCTACAAGTACATTTGGTGGAGTAAGTACATCAATAACACCTGCAATGACATTTATTGGTCAAGCAAATGATCCAATAACATTATCAGTGTTGGCAGATAATTCATTGTCATTTGATGGATCTTCTGGACAATTATTCTCTATCAATAACAATCTCTCCACTGGTTATATATTCTCTATTAGTGATATATCTGGTCTTCCAATATTCAGAACAAATGCTGATGGCACTGTTTCTATGGGGGAATTTGGCGGAAATGTTGGTATAGGTTTAACAAATCCATCTTACAAATTACAAGTGGCAGGTAATGCTGGAATTGCTAACACATTATTTGTATCAGGTAGAGCAAATATTGGAAATACATCTTTCACAGATATTTACGGAGATTCTTATAACCCAATAATTACAGCCACTGATAATTTTGATGATGACATTGTTATTCAAATCGAAAACAAAAGTAATGGTGTTAATGCTAGAGCTGGATTGCTTTTTAAAAATGACTCATCTGTTGTGGCTCAATTATATCTATCTGGTGGAAACTATGGTGGAGCTGGACTTGGCTTTTCAGAAATAAGATTATTAGGTGACTATCCATTTACTATAGATACCAAAAACACTTCTATAAGATCAAGTTCAGTTGAAGTAGTTAATTTTAACTCAACAAAAATGACCGTTGTTGTTGACACTGAATCTACATCTTCTTCTACTGGGTCTTTAGTTGTAAATGGTGGAGCTGGTATTGCTAAAAGCTTAAATGTTGCTGGATATATTTCATCAAAGCCAGCATATGTTACAGCAGGTTTAGCTGCTAATCAAACATTAACATCAGCCACAGATAATTTGGTTCTCTTCACTGATAATGTTGATCCCAACGCTTGGTGGACTGGAGTGGCAGGAGTTGGTGTCTCACATAGATTTAATCCAAATATTGCTGGGTTGTATTTTGTTTCTGCTCAAATCCATTTCTTACAAGGAACAGGAACTGGACAAATGAATATTCAGGCAAGAAAAAATGGCAATACTTTCTCCTTGTCTAGATCAGAAGTGACTACAGATGCTAGCGGGTTAACATTAAATCTTTCCGGAACCACTACTTTAAATGGCAGCACTGATGTAATTGATTTTACAGCATATACGGCTGGAACTCAAAATCTCTATGGTGAAGCATTAAGAGCTTGGTCTCAAATCACTATATATAAATTATTCTAGTGTACAAAGAAAATATGGAAGAACAAGATTTAACAGAACAAATCCAAAAACAAAGAGAGTTTGTAGCTTCTTTAGATTTGGAAGATATGATTGAAAGAATTGTCGCAGCTTATGAATCCACTGACGTAATTTTAGAGGGTTATAATTTAGTGACAAACATCAATGAAGGTCACGGAATTGCTATAGCTGGAATTATTAGACTCAGAAAAGCATTAGAGGAAACTTTAGATTGGTTTGAGGCTAATATGGTAGAAGAAGTTGATGAAGTATTTGAAGAAGAGCTTTAATGTCAGCATACAAGACTATTGAATGTGATATTGTTGATAAAGATAAATTAATAGAAGCCTTAAATTTATTAAATCTTAATCCAGAAATTCACGAAGTAGAAGAATTTTTATTTGGCTATATGGGTGATCAAAGAAAAGAAAAAGCCCATATAATCATTAGAAGAAAAAATATTAATCAATACACTGGAGCTTCTAACGACATTGGATTCTTTTTCAATGGAGAGAAATACAACATATTAATTTCTGAATATGATAAAAAATTCAATATGGACAAAAGAATAATTCAAGCTTATGTTAAAGTGGTGCTTGAAGAATCATTAGCCAAAAATGGATTTAAAATTAAAGTGAATATAGATGATGATCTCTTAAGACAGAAACAATTAAATGATCTTGATATTGTAGCTAGAAAGATAATCTAATGTCCAAAGAAGTGAGCTTAAAAATATCAATAGACAAAAATGGCAAAGTGGTTGTGACACCCGAAAATACAGAAGGCACTGAATGTTTAGACCTTATGAAATTTCTTGATAAAATCCCAGGTTTGAATATCACCACCACCCCTACAAAAGACCTTGAAATTAAGCCTCAAAATGCTTCAAATCAACATTTACAACAATAACCTCGCCAAGATCTTTTGTCTTTGATTTGGCTATAATTTCACCCTTGTTATTCACTGCCATTGTGTACCCTTGAAAATAAAGTCCAGGAAAAATCCATCCAGCGCAATAAGGTCTCAATACAAAGATATCGTTTTCTTTGGCCCTTTGTATTTGAGGTGTTTCTTTAGCAAAATCAAAAGGGTAATTTGG
>Ga0114966_10002550_pt1 | contig 16215 bp, 11 predicted proteins | sample M_130207_XF_Meta_FD_87029 | JGI IMG/M metagenome (GOLD analysis project Ga0114966, IMG submission 87029) | Freshwater microbial communities from Lake Montjoie, Canada to study carbon cycling - M_130207_XF_MetaG | ecosystem: Environmental > Aquatic > Freshwater > Lake | place: Lake Montjoie...
AAGCCGCGTGCCACGCTGTCATGGATCGATTTTGGAACCCCACCTATCAGCGCCGCGCCATTGAGCGCGCCGTGTGCGGTGAGCCCGCGGATGATTTGTTTGATGTGCGTTAGGCGTTGCAAAAATAATTTATAAATAAAGTAAAGCAAAAGTGGAGAATCTTTTATCCCCCAGTCTAAAGCCCGTATTTATAAAACACGCATCTATGCACATCGGATCTTTAACAATTATGTCGACCGCTTACGCCAAATTTTTGCTATCGCACTAACAACAAATCCATCAAAAGTGTTGCGAATGTCAGCGTGTAAGAAACGCATCATCCAAACGGCAAGCAGTGTGGCGATTGGCCCAACAACAAATAATGACGCAACGTCGCCCTGACGGCCAAAAGTACTTAACCATTGCGTGAGCATGTAGAAGCCACCAAACAATGGTACGCACACAATCCACGGACGTACGAAAATTGTAAGCGCATCAAACAAGTGCTTGCGCGTAGAGGCAAGCGTGCACAACCACACCACAAGTGGCGCACTGATGGCCCAACATGCTCCGCTAGCAAGAGCAATACCGAGCCCGCCTTTCCAATCGGCGCCCATCCAGTAAATGGGAAGCGAAATCAAAAGCTGAATTCCCTGCCATGCAAAAAATGTTCCAAAGCGCCGCTGTGCACGTAGGCATGACATAGATGGACCAGTGGCAAATACAAATGCTTGCATGAGACTAACAACTTGAAAGATTGGAATAGCGGGTTGCCACTTGGCGTCTAGCACAAGCCTAAACAAAGGCTCAGCAAGTATGGCCTGAGTGAAACAAATCGGAACACATACCGCACTGAGCACAAGTTGGGCTTTCAGAAAGGCAGTAACTTGTCGCTCTGGATTATCTTGCAAGCGACCAAAGATGGGTTGCAGCACTACGCCTAGTTGGTACGCGATTACTACGTTGGCTTGTCCAGCAATGCTAAATGCATAGGCAAACAAGCCAACTTCGTATGTGCCCGATACAAAGCCCAGTACTAAAATTTCCAGCATCACAATGATATTGTGTAGGTATTGTGCACTTGCGGCTTTTGCAAATGACTTGAACAAATATAACGCAAGCTTTGGGTGAAAGCGTGCAGAGTGAGGCACGCGTGAAACGCGTGAGTACCAAGTGACTTTAGCCGCCACACCTACAATTTGAGGAATAACTAATGATGAAGAGCGACCACCCGAAACAGCCATGACCACCGAAAGCAGGGTTGCGCCCATTTGAACAATGCCATCTATTAATGCCATCTTTGGATAAGCCAGACTTAAGCGCATTGTCGATAGGGGAACAACAAATTTGGCTTCAATAATTGGGCGAATCGCCTGAACCGCCAAAAGACCAATCAGCCAACCTTGTGGATAATCACTATCACTATAAATGTGAATAACGACGGGAATGCTTAACAACGTTACAACCGCAGTACCGCACCCAATAATTAAAGCAAGGCCCGCAGCACTTGGCGCCAACAACGAAAGTCTCTTGGGATGGGCAATTAACACATCGCCAACCGAAAGTGGAAGAAAAATACACAATAATTGAAATATAGCTAACGATCCAGCACCGACACCATATTCTGAGGGCGTTAAAAAATACGAAATAACAATCATGGCGCCGGCAGTAAGAGACTTATTGATCAACCACTGTGCTGAGTTTAAAATAGAGCCAAGCATCGCAACACGACCCAAACTCACGGGAGGAGTACCAAGATGAAGTTTCGAGGGAAAAGGCATTATAAGTTCAATTATAAATAGGAAAAACTTAGATATTTCAATGGAATTAAAATAAAATCACTGATTTTCATCAAGTAAACCATCCTCATATTTATTGATATATGTTAAACGGCCTAAGATTGCGATAAACATATAAAGAGGGGTCGATCCCCATAAATCGCCCTGTTTATTAGCTACAATAATTAAATATAAAATTATACCAAAAAGTGCAAATAAAGAGGTTCGGATTGCAAGCTGATCCTTATATTTTCCAAAAAAGTAAATAACCGATTTAATCATAAATGTAAAAATTAAAATCATAAATAATAACCCCGGAAGTCCGAGTTCAAATATAAAATCTGCAATCATAACATGAGAGTAGAACGCACCGCCGCTTAACGAATTAAATGTAAAATATCCAAGTCCGAAAATAATATAAATTGGATTTTGAATCCAATTATTAAATAGCAGTACAACATTTTGATAACGGACATCCACGCTACTTGCTCCGTAAAAAAGTTCATTAATAGAAAATCGCTTTGCCGCAATGTCGTCAAGTAAAAATGACATTGCCAAAGATGTGATAATTATAAAAAGCGCAGAAGCAGCCAGGCCTAATATAAAATTTTTAACATTTTTCAAGGGTATCGAGAGTGGGTACAAAAGAATAGAAACCAAACAACACGAAATAACCTGACCTCTGGCTCCTGATTGAATAACCATAACAATACCAGTAAGCACTGCTAAAAATCTAACTATGTTGAATAGAAAGCCAAAATTATGGATTCGGAATAGTGCTGCAGTAATAACTAAAATTCCACCCAAGTCTCCTAGCGCTAAAGGATTGCTTGCCATTTTTGTTCCCTCCAAAATACCTAAGCGTCCCCATTGCCCAGTAAATCCAGGACTTGTTAATATAAATATAGATAGACATAATCCAAGTATTATTATAGAAAATAATGTTTTTCTAAGTTCATCTATAGAAATAATTAATAAAGGAGCAATTAGAATTCGAAGAAAAAAATAAGGCCAACACACAAGTGTCATATCAATAGCTCCTGATCTATCTTGAGACCAAATAATGGATATCATAGCCCAAGCTATAATTAATATAATAAGAGAGGTAGCTGAATTTAGAAATCCAATAAATGGACGCATCTCACGAAGTATTATAGTGCCGAGCGAAAGAAGGCTCATAATGCCGATTAAATAATTAACGGGTTTTCCGAAAAAAAACGAAACAGTTTGTAATCCTGGTGCACTTACTTTCATAAGTTGTTCAAGCGGAAACAAAAAAATTATCATGGCAAGTGCCCAAGATGGACGTAAAGAACCATAAATTAAGGAGGCAAAAAACAGAATGGTAATTAAAGTATCCATAAAAATTATTATAGTGCATCATTAGTAACTGTGTAAAGTTATTGGCCTAGACAAGGATATCTCCGCTTATAGAAAATTGGGTTAGAATATACAATGTCACAAAGAGACCATATAAAGCATGAAATTACATTAAAACAACATAGATCAGTTGCAAAAATCACATATTCAAGGCTACGTACCGCATAAAGGTAACTGATCAATTTCCACTTGCAAAGCCGTTGCCGTACACACTTTGCCAAGGTAGTAACCCAAGCACATGTTGGTAAGAAAACGCAAATGTATTAAGAGAGAAACAGAGGAGCATCTCCAAGAATAAAGGACCGGTTGGCAACTCATGAAATTACATGAATTGGGCTATATCGATTATGCTATAAAGTCATCATGAAAGCTGATAAAAGGAAGTTCTCCCTGGAATTCAGGTCAATATCTTCAAGTCAAATCTATATGGAAGAAAAATATTAATGTGCGGAATTGCAGGTATAATACTTAAAACTACAGGGGTAGTTTTACCATCTCAAATCAAAGAAATGACTGATGCAATTCAGCATCGTGGACCGGACGATGAAGGTTATTTTTGTTGCGGACCAGTCGGTTTGGGATCTAGACGTCTATCAATCATAGATTTAAGTCCCGCTGGCCATATGCCTATGGAGCGAAGCAATCGATTTGTGTGTGTTTATAATGGTGAGATTTATAATCATAATGAATTACGAGAGGAATTGATAGAACTAGGACATAGATTTCAATCACGGACAGATACAGAAGTTCTGCTTGCTTCATACGAAGAATGGGGAGAACAATGCTTGTCGCGTTTTAATGGGATGTGGGGTTTTGCGATATTTGATCGTGTTAAAAATACGATATTTTGCGCTAGAGATAGATTTGGAATTAAACCATTCTATTATTTAGATAATAATAATGAATTTGTTTTTGGATCTGAAATAAAGCAACTTTTACCTCATCTCAAGGGTAAAAAAGTACTTCATGAATTGCTTGTTACATTTTTAATATCTGGTGCTACAGATTATTCAGATGATACTTTTTTTGAGGGCATAAAAAAATTACCACCGAGTCATTATTTAACATATAACTTAATAGAAAACACTCACAAAATAGACCGATGGTATTATCCGAAATTACTAAATTTGTCAGGTTTAAGCCTTCAGTCATTAATTGACGAATTTGAAATTCGTTTGTCAAATTCAATTAAATTAAGGCTTCGATCGGATGTGCGTGTCGGAACTTGTTTGAGTGGCGGTCTTGATAGTTCTGTTATTGCGGCTATAGCCTCAGATAAACATCGCGATAGTGGAGCATTAGAAAAGTTCCGTGCAATCACTGCGATCAGTTCTGATCCTTCCCTAGACGAATCTTCGTATGCGAAAATTGTTGTTGATCACTGTAATCTTGAGTGGGCCGTTACCCATCCCACTCAAGAAGATTTTCTTAAAAATATTGATACAGTTATTCAAACACAAGACGAACCATTTCCTACTCCCTCAATGATTATGCAGTTTTTTGTTATGAAAAAAGCGAATCAAACTGAGATCAAAGTATTACTAGATGGGCAAGGCGCTGATGAATTATTACTTGGATATCCAATTTATCGTGGCGCATATTTAAATTCTTTAATAAAATTAAATGGGTTCTTTAATACCCTTAAGGTAATATTAGCGAATCGTAATTCGCACACTATAACAATGGTTGATACTGTTAAGTATATGTTTGGAATGAAATCATCAGCTTTAAGAACGTTTTGGTCTTTGTTCAAACATAATTATTTTATCAAGAAAGTTTTGCCGCCTGATATTTTAAAGCAACAAGAAAAAGCATCTGAAAATCTTTTAGAATTGCAGTTACTTGATATTTATAAAACAGTTTTACCAGCTCTTTTACGTTATGAAGATAGAAATTCTATGGCTTGCTCAATTGAGACCAGACTGCCATTTCTTGATTATAATGTTGTAGAATTTTGTTTATCGTTACCCATTGATGCTAAAATAAAAGATGGCTGGAGCAAATATTTATTGAGGTGCGTAGCAAGTAAATTTCTGCCCGATTCTATTGCTTGGAGAAAGTCTAAATTTGGATTCGAAGCACCAGATGCAGATTGGATAATTCCATACCTAGAGACAATGAAACACACTGTTTTAGATTCTATATTTTTAAGAAAAATTACACATAAAAATAAATTATCTAAAGCATTTGATCGGTTAGATCTTCGCAGCCAGTGGAGAATTTTTGTAGTTGCACGCTGGGCAAGTATTTTTCAAATTGAAAATATTACTTCACAAATTTCAAAATAATTTTTTATGCAAAAAATTGCACAACCAAAATCGCAAAAAACAATTGTTATTGTTACGTCAATTCATCCAGATTTTGATGCTCGAATATGGAAACACTCAAATGGGCTCGCTGAAGCGGGTTGGAAAGTTAACTTGATTGCTCCCTGGAAAGCGGATGGTGTTGAAATACCGAAAAATATACGACTGCATTCGTTTCGAAGAGTAAAGGGTCGTATTTCGAGAATTTATAAAATTCCATTCCGAGTAGGTCGTATTTTAATTCCCGTTGCAAAAAATTGTGACATTATTCATTTCCATGACATTGACCTTTTGCCATGGATGGTCTTAATGAGTTTTTGGAAGAAGGTAGTTTATGATATTCATGAAGATTATCCAGAAGAAATGAGGATTCGTGAGTGGATTCCAAATTTTTTACGAGAACCGCTTGCTCTTTTTTTGACTTTAATTCAGTGGCTGTGTTGCAAATTTATAAAGAACATTGTCTTAGTGAATACTGCACTGGAAAAAGAATTTACAGATACCTCATTGAGAAAAATTGTTATTCCAAACTATGCAACAGTTAAACTTACAAAAAGCGTTAAAGATAACTATCTCTTACGTAAGCCCGTTGTTGTTTTTATTGGTTCTCAGCATTTAAATAACGGTTCTGAACTTGTTCTTGAAATTGCTAAGGAAGTCAAAAATATAAGACCAGAAGTACGGTTTATTACATCAGATCGATTTGCAAATTTAAAGCTTAAGCAAGACTACTTAGAAATAATACAAAAATACGATCTCACGAACTTAAATATCATTTCAAATGTCAAGCCTCATCAATTAATGGATATTTTAAACGAGGCTACAATTGCGATTACACCTAATCTACGTGTGAAACAGCAAATTAACGGCCAGCACAATAAGATTTATGAATATATGGCTGCTGCGCTACCTATTATTGCTAGTGATTTGCCACATCAATCGGCTGTAATTACTGGAGCCGATTGTGGGATTCTTGCTCAGCCAGAAGATCCAAGCACCTTTGTAAACGCAATTGTTCGATTAGTCGATGATAATACACATGCTTACCAATTAGGAAAGAATGCTCAGCATTCTTTTTTTGATAATTATTCATGGGAAAGTCAAATGATACGACTTTTAAAATTTTATAATGACATATTGACGTCGGAACATTAATAATTTAAGTATTTATTAATGTTGCAATCACTTCAGAAGCACAACCATTTCCGTATGGCTGTATGTTATTTTTTCCAGGCTTTGCTCCCATTGCTGCATCAGCAATGCGTAATGAATCGGTGGGTGGAACGAGTGTGTTCCACCCACTCGCAACAAGTTCAACCCATTCAGTTTCATCACGTAAAGTTATGCAAGGAACTTTTGCGAAAAATGCTTCTTTCTGTACACCGCCAGAATCAGTCACAATACATTCCGCATTTTTTTCTAAAATTAACATATCAAAATAACCTACTGGATCAATGAGTTGAACTTTGCTCTGAGTTAAATTTTTATTAAAAGCACATTCTTCTAATGATTTACGTGTCCGAGGGTGAACAGGCCATATCACATTTTTTTTGATTCCTAATAAAGAAAGGGCCTCAACAATGATTCGAAGGCGATTCCGATCATCAGTATTTTCGGCCCTATGAATTGTTACTAATATATATTTATCTTTCTCTAAATTTTGGCTTTGAAGAATCTTAGAGCGTTGTTCGGCAATATTTCCGAATACGATGGTCGCGTCGTACATTACGTCACCAACAAGTTCAACTTTTCGTTTGAAACCACTTTTTTCTATAGAGTTTACAATCCCTTCATTTTTTAAATGAGTCATCGCGCTTTCAGTTGGACATAAAAGTAGCGATGATAAGTGATCCGTAGTGATTCGATTTATTTCTTCCGGCATTCTTCGATTAAAACTTCGTAGACCGGCTTCAACATGAGCAATTGGAATATGGTGTTTCGCTGCCGCAAGCGCGCCTGCAATAGTTGAATTTGTATCGCCATAAACCAACACCCAATCAGGCTTTACCTCCAAAACTATTTTTTCAATTTCTACCAGCATGTTTGCTGTCTGTTGACCGTGTGAACCACTACCAACACCAAGATGGTAGGTGGGTTCTGGAATGTTTAATTCCTGGAAAAATATATTTGATAACGATGAATCATAATGCTGCCCAGTATGGACAATTTTTTCTCTAATACCAATTTTACTCAACGCGCTTGAAACCACTGCTGCTTTTACAAACTGCGGCCTTGCTCCAATCACTGTTAGAACGGATTTCATTTTATACATCCTTTTTTATTTATATCAGAAATAAGTTTTTATACCACTTTACTAAATTTATATTATAAATCTTATTTCCCAACTAAATCGAATTTTATTTCTTAAAAATATCAACTAGAGATTCACAAATTGTATTTTGATCAGTAATGTTTAAGTCTGGCCCAAAAGGCAAGCTCATTACTTGCTTCCCCAATGCACTCGCGTGCGGCGTGCACTCGGGACAACAAAATTTTGCATAGGCCGGCTGTTCATTTAGTGGTATCGGATAATGGACAGCTGTTGGAACACCGCCAGTTTTTAATCGCTCTTGCACAGCGTCGCGATCCTTCACAAGCACTGTAAATTGGGCAAATACACTTGTATATCCCGCAACAGGCCACGGCAGTAGTTGGCAACCATGCTTTTCGGTTTCGCTATAACCATGAAACGGAAATTTATTGCCTAGCAAATCGTGATAGCGAAGACCAACTTCTTGACGTCGCTTTAGTTCCCACTCAAATCGTTCAAATTTAGCAAGCACAATTGCACATTGAAGCGTATCCATGCGCCCACCAACACCAATACGCGTATGCCAATAGCGCCTGCTCTGCCCATGCACGCGAATTTCTCGACACGCCTGCGCAAGTCGATCATCGTTCAAGAAAAGAGCACCCCCATCGCCATAACAACCAAGCGGCTTGCTTGGAAAGAAACTTGTTGCGCCAATCGTGCTTAGATTGCAACTGCGACGTCCCTTGTATTCGGCTCCAAAACTCTGCGCGGCATCCTCTATCACGGCGATGCCGTGGCGCATTGCAATTTTATTAATGACATCCATGTCAGCCACTTGTCCATACAAACTCACCGGCATGATGGCTCGTGTCTTTGAAGTAATGCGTTCCTCTATCTTCGACGCATCGATGTTGCACGTTTGCGGATCAACATCAACAAAAACTGGCTTTCCACCCGCAAGTACGATCATTTCTCCCGTGGCCGCAAATGTAAACGGCGAAGTAATCACCTCGTCACCTGGTTGAATGTCTAACGCCATTAAAGCGATCAAAAGGGCTTCGGTTCCACTGGCGACAGTAATACAGTGTTTCGAACCGGTGAATGCGGCAAGCTTTTTCTCCAATTCCTGCACTTCAGGACCAAGGATGTATTGCCCGTGTTCAAGCACGGCATTGATGCGCTCTTGCACGCGTGGACGAATGTCCTCATATTGTTTCTTAAGATCAATAAATGGAATGCTCATGATTTTTTATTCCCGATGCGACCGCCTACAAGGTGATATACGCGTCCAGTGTGCGGGCATATTGTTTGGCCATCTCCCGTGAGCGGCAGCTCTAGACGTTCGCCATATTCACTCATCCAGCCAATTTGTCGCGCAGGTACTCCGGCCATCAGCGCGTAAGCAGGAACATTGCGGTTTATGACTGCACCTGCAGCCACAAACGCAAATTCACCAACGGTTACCCCGCAGACAATGGTGCAGTTTGCGCCAAGCGTTGCGCCGCGACGCACAACAGTATCTCGATATTCATCTTTACGCGTGACAGCTGAACGCGGGTTATACACATTTGTGAACACCATGCTCGGCCCACAAAAAACATCGTCTTCAAGTGTCACATTGTCGTACACCGAAACATTGTTCTGAATCTTGCAGTTGTTTCCAATGCGGACGCGATTGCCGACAAACACATTTTGGCCCAGCGAACATTTCTCTCCAATAACTGCCTGCCCGCAAATATGAACCCAATGCCAAACACGACTACCCGCGCCAATCTGTGCGCCAGCGTCAACGATAGCGGTTGGATGAACCATGAAATTATTTACGCTCACTTGGAAACAACCTCGCACAATGGGTGATAGTCACCGACGAGTCCAACTATTGGTGCATGACGAATGCCGTGCACCATTTCAATTGCGCAGCGTGAATCACCAATAGTAAAACCCTGGCCATCAATGATTGATTTGTAACTAGTGGTGTGTAAATCAGTGAATCCCTCTGAGAATTCGACCGATTCGCCGCCCATGGTGATTGAGCGATATGTTCGCTGGCCTTTGGCTAATTGTTCGGCTGGAAGGTGATCAGAATTGATGGATAAGAACCAACGAACACGCGCTCGCTCAAGCTCGATAATGCCCGAAGCAACATCTGTCTGATGAAGGTTTACGACAGAAGACTTCTGTCCACCAAAAATCCAGGAGAGCATGTCAAAGAAATGGACGCCAATATTTGTGGCAATTCCTCCCGACTTGGCGAGCTCGCCCTTCCAACTTTGGTGATACCAACGACCACGCGATGTGATGTATGCGATGTCGACATCCGTTGTGCCACGCGCGTTCTTAAACTTCTCGCGAAGCGCAATGATTGCGGGGTGAAGACGTAATTGCAAAATAGTATAGATTTGCTTGCCAGTTTCTTTTTGGACTTCTTCCAGCGCATCGATGTTCCAAGGGTTTAGAACAATAGGCTTTTCACAAATTGCGTGGGCGTTGTTACGTAACGCGAAACGAATATGAGCATCATGCAAATAGTTTGGCGAACAGATACTTACATAATCAATTTTTTCACCGCGCCTCCGCATTTTTTCAATATGACGATCAAAGCGCTCAAACTCAGTAAAAAAGTTAGCGTCTGGAAAATAACTATCTATTACACCAACACTGTCATTTGGGTCGTAGGCAGAAACTAAATTGTTGCCTGTTTCCTTAATAGCTTTCAAATGACGAGGCGCTATGTACCCACCTACGCCGATAATGGCAAATCGTTTCTGTTTAGATAAATTATTTGGTGATGACATTCATGATCCTTTACAAAAAAGCTGACTTAGTAATATTTTTTTCATGATATGTTAATAGTATGAGTAGGGTTTGACAAGCCGAATTTTAAATTTTTTGGTAAGACCTGATGCCTTAACGAGCGTAATCTAATAGTGTCTCATAAAATTTGAGTTTCATTTATGAATTATAAAAAGAAAATCAGTTTCATAATTTTAATATTGAACAATCTATTAATTTGTAGAGTGGTTGCTCAGCCTGTTGTAAATTCAGCAGAAACACTTTCGGCACTTGTCGACAAGGCTTTTGCGAACATTCCCAATAAAGAACTGACCCCTTGGAATGGCAAGTTAGAATATCACGATACTGACTGGAAAAATATATTTTTGTTGGCGCGCAGCAACTCAGATCTCCGCTCACGCTTATTTAAATTAGATGAAGCAGCACAAAAAATTATAAAATCAAATCCATCAATGTATATTAGGGCTTTAAAATATTCAGATATTCCAGAAGATAAGGTTGACTCAATTGCATTAAAATCAGGAAAAAACAGAGATATACGCGCACTAGCACTATTTGATTGTACTCAAACTAGGTTTCTTTTGGAACACGTAGTACCACTGGCACTCGCAGCGCGTTATACCGGAAATCCTGACTATTTAAATAAAACTATAGAAATTCTGCGCGAAGTAGTACAATATAAACCATTCCAACGACCTGGCTGGAGTCTTGGAGAAGATGATAGGACATTGCCCCCCGGAGGCGATGGTCCGAATATGGCTACTGCGTGGGGTATATTTGCTGTTGTTGATATTCTTTATATTCTTGAAGATTTAATACCAAAAGATTTGAGAGAACAACTAAAGACTAATCTTCGAGAAGAAATTTATGGTGTAACTAAAGCATGGGCTGATAAATTACCATGGTATGTTCAAAGCCGAGCCGTTATGTCAAATCAGTGGACCGATCCGACAACGGCACTAATCAAAGCCTGTTTGTATTTAGGGGAATCAGAATTTCTTTCGGCATACAATCTTGGTGTTGAAAATATTGCCGCTAGCTTAAATGCATCTGAGAATGACGGAGCCTTTTTAGAAGGCGTAACTTATGCACAAATGTCCGCAGGTGAGATGATTTCTATTGTTAATAATATACGACTGACTGGGGACCGCCGCCTTGATAAATATCCATTTGTTTCTAAATTTTGGGAGTGGCTATTACAAATGCAAATGCCAGGTGGATTTCTTGTTAATTGCGGGGACAGTAATATGGGGAAACTGCCTTCCTATTCTATTAAGCAGCCCTTAAGTAGTATGATTCAAGCAGCATTTGCCTCTGGTAATCCAAGCGCTCTCCAGGCATTAAAATTTGCATTTCCAGATAGCGACGATACTTTGAATGGGATCAAATATGTGGCTGCAACTTTAAATACAATCACTCCAATAAATTGGACATTGCCATTATTTGCATTTTTTCCATCCCAACAACTTTTGGTATGGCGGAGTAAATACCAACCGCCTAGCGAGCAACAAACAGCCTTGGGCCTTTGGATTAAAGGTGGATCTTTGGGCGAGCGTAGTCACGGACATCGCGATCAAGGTCAGGTTAGTATATATTCAGGAACTAGAGTTATATTAATGGATTGCGGGACGCCGCAAAACTATGGTGATTCAGATTTAGAAACTCGGTACACGCCTGCCGCGGGACATAATATAATGCAAGTAGGTGAAATTAAACCACGAGTACAGGCTGTTGATGCACCACTAGAAATAATAAAAATAAACGAAAATGGTGGTAGCGTCCAACTTGATTTAAAAAATGTATATAATTCAGTTATTAGTTGCATTCGAAAAATTAAGTGGGATCGACTTGGGCAAATGATTATTTCTGATTCGGTAGAATGGAAATTGCCTATTATAGGCGATACGGAGATTTATCGTTTCCATACTGGAAGCCAAGTTCCTGTTTTGATATCCGGCACAAAAAACGAGTGGAAAGTTGTTTGGTCAGATGCAACTATGTGGCTTAAGGCTGACCAACCTATTCGTATTGATCAAGAAATTTGGCCGGATCATATTCAAAAACCGTTTAAGCATCAGGTCATAATTATTCGCGCCGGAAGTTTGATGCAGAAAGTAAATCTCCAGACGACTCTTATAGTGAATGCGCAATCGATATCCAATTCAAATTAATTTTTACGCTTCACGGTTTTGTACGAGAAAGTGAATTTTTGGGAAACATATTAAGCCCGCCTAGGTGGAACATTTTCGCATGTCGGAAGCGTTGATGATTGTGGTAATCCGCCATTGCCAATCGATTCACTTGGTCGACCCCGCGAGCTCTTTATTACAGCTCTGATGCTTGAGGAGTGGGCTAGAGGAATGAAATCGCCAAAAACGAATGGCTGCTAATCTGACTTCGGTAGTGAATTAGAAGATCATTATATTTTTAGAATCAAAAGAACCAGCCGGATATCGGTCTATGTATTCTAAAAACTTATAGCCTGATAAATGTGTATTCAGGTCCAAAATCAGATTTAAATATATAAAAATAACCGCATTCTCTTAGAAGCCTGATTGTCTCAAGGGTATTTTGAATTGAATATTGTAAAAATCGATGGTGAAATTCAACAAGAATTTGAGATGGAAATATATTGTTATCGATTATGGCGCGTATGATTTTGTATTCTTCACCCTCTGCATCTATTTTGATTATATCTATTTTCTTGTTTACTTTTTTTACAATTGACTGAATTGAAACAACTGCTACTCGGCAACCTGCAGTTGTCGGATTCGAATCCAATCGAGAACAAGAAGTTCGCTTTCCTCGAAATAAAACTGGCACAAATGTTCCGGCACCCGTAAAATCTGAAACCGCACTTGAGACGTGTTTGGATATTGATAAACCAGCTTCTTTAAGAGTGGTCTCGGAAATTGGAGTGGGGTCAAATGTATATATATCTGCTGTATATTTTTCGACGAAGTATTTTTCAAATTGACAATTTGTTCCAATCCCTATGGAAACAATTACCGGCTTAATTTTTGGGATATTTTTTAAATCAACATACCACGAACCGTATTGGTCGCCTATTAAAGTAATATTTCTTTTAGTTTGAAGCCTATCAAGAGAAATCCACGGATCAAATTTAAGTAGTTCTTTGATTCCACGATAACTAACCCGAATAAATTTTATAGCTCGAAGTCTTTTTCTGATTAAATTAATTATTTTATAATAATCGATTATTTTTTTTTCTTTTCAACTCAATAATTTTTACCACCGTCATTAACTCGTAGAAAGCATATAGTAATGAGAAGATCAATGCTTGCCAGCCCTCTATAAATCCAAGTCGTAAAAAGTACGTATTTATAAAGCGCCCAAGTGGACGAATCGGCCACAAGCGCGCGGCAACTTTACGCAAACCTAATTTTCTCTTTGTTCCTAGCTGTGCTTCGTCGCCGGAGTTCAAGTATGCAAAGGCCGCAGCAGCGTCCCATGAGGAATATCTGTCGTGCCGAGCGAGCCAATCGGAGAGTCCCTTTGAATTGGCATAATGGTCATACGGTTCACGAATATGGCCAGAGTTTGCCGTGCTTGTGAAATGTTCCCACACACCGCCCGCAAACCGCGTCGATCCATACTTCATAAATCGGGCGTGCCAGTTTGGATAGCCAATGGTGCGTTTCAACCATTTTCCAAGGAATAAATAACGTGGGGTGAGAAGATAGTGCTGAATTTCCCCCTTACCATTTGCAATCCGAATCAGTTCGGCTGTCAGGGGTTTGGTGACGACCTCATCAGCATCGATGTATAGAATCCACTCATTTTGAAATGGATAGTGGTCAAGGATCCAGTTCCGTTGTTCTGAAATTTTAAATGGCGGCGGCTGAATATGCACAAATACTTTTGCCCCAAGTCGGACTGAGATTTCTGTGGTTCGGTCAGTGCTGCCAGAGTCAAGTACAACCACATCCTTGCAAAACTGAACGGATTCAATGCATCTTTCAATGTTGATTTCTTCGTTTTTTGTAAGAATGATCGCAACAATACTTGAGTTCGGATCCATAGGAAAGTTGTCTCGATTTAGTGTTTCGATGCAATGAGGGCTGTTGTAAAGATTACGTCGGGGTTCTGGTTATTCCCATCCTTGGGTGGAGACCTTCCAATAGGCAGATCGGCGATGGCAAGCATTCTCTCGTGTTCTTCAATGTCTTGTCTCTTTTCGAAACGCTTCCCAATAATTACAGCGGGGATTCCACCGACAATCGAGTAGGGCGGTACGTCCTTTGTGACCACGGATTGTGCGGCGATAATCGACCCTCGCCCAATCGTTACTCCGGCCATAATGACGGCTCGATAGCCGATCCAAACATCATCCTCTATAAATGTCGGAAGTATTTCTGGTCTGCCCGAGCACATCATGGGGATGCCAGGTAGGTTAAACCGATGATCTCCACCCAGAATTACAACTTCTGAGGCAAACATTACATATTTTCCAACCGTGACACGGGGGCAAATCCAACACCGTCGACCAAGGTAGGAATACGCCCCGGTTCGAAAATCACTGCTAATAGTGTTCCCGTTCAAGCATTGAAATGTGGGGTGAACATTTTTAAGATGAAATCGTTTTCGGATCATCCACACAAATACTAGTTTCAGGACTAAGCGTAATTGTAGATGCAAAAAATGTATCGCTTTCATATAGGTATATGCTTAGAATAGTACATTTCACGTATCATAAATTCAATTATTTGTAGGATTGAATGAAGCGATTGAACTAAATCAAGGTAAACAATCCATGCTCGAAACAGTCCTACTCACCGGCGGCGCCGGATTTATTGGAAGCCACATTTGCGTAGAACTTGCTCGCGCGGGTAAGAAACCCGTTGTTTTTGACAACTTCTGCAATAGTAAGGCAAGCGTATTTGATCGGCTTTCAAAGATAATTGGCCAGCCTACTGACTTTGTAGAGGGGGATATCCGTGATAGCGAATTGCTTCGCAGAGTCATTCACGATTTCGGTATTTCTTCCGTGATACATCTTGCTGGTCTAAAGGCTGTAGGCGAGTCCGTAAGCACCCCATTGGCCTACTACGACAACAATGTTGTAGGGACGTTGCGTTTGCTTGAAGCTATGCGGGACACAAATGTTCGCTCGCTTGTATTTAGTTCATCGGCGACCGTGTACGGCGACCCAATCAAATTACCTATTGATGAATCGCATCCACTTTCAGCTACCAATCCCTACGGTCGCACCAAACTCATCATTGAAGACATGTTGCGCGACCTCCATCGCTCTGACGACCGCTGGCACATTTGCCTGCTTCGGTATTTTAACCCCGTGGGCGCACATGAAAGTGGATTGATTGGTGAGGACCCAAACGGCATTCCCAATAATTTGATGCCATATGTTCTAAAGGTTGCTGCGGGTGAATTTAAAGAATTAAGTGTTTGGGGAAGCGACTATGAAACGATTGATGGAACAGGCGTTCGCGACTACATACACGTGGTGGATTTGGCGGAGGGACATGTAGGGGCTATGGAGCAATTGCAATCAATGAAATGTGACGCAATTAACTTGGGAACTGGTTGCGGTAGCAGCGTGCTAGAAGTTGTGAAGGCTTTTGAACGCGTCAATGGGGTCAGGGTTCCTTATGTTGTAAAGGAAAGAAGGCCAGGCGATGTTCCAGCGTGTTACGCACAGGCGTCCTTGGCTAGAACGCGATTGGGTTGGAATGCAAAGCACAAC
>Ga0114966_10002552_pt1 | contig 16210 bp, 13 predicted proteins | sample M_130207_XF_Meta_FD_87029 | JGI IMG/M metagenome (GOLD analysis project Ga0114966, IMG submission 87029) | Freshwater microbial communities from Lake Montjoie, Canada to study carbon cycling - M_130207_XF_MetaG | ecosystem: Environmental > Aquatic > Freshwater > Lake | place: Lake Montjoie...
CGACGCGAGCGACGGCACTTCGTCGAGGAACCGCTGCGCTCGCAAGACCTCGGCATGAACGACGGGGAACTCGGGGATGTTCGCGTCCCATTCGAGCAGCGTCGAAACCCCGCCCGTCAGCTTGTGAGCGACGCGATACAGCTCCCACACGGGATCAATCACCGGCCCGTCGTGCGTGTCGATGCAGTGCGTCCCGCAATCGGCATGTCCCGCGAGGTGCATCTGGACGACCCGTTCGTGCGGCAGCCCCTTCAAAAACTCGACCGGATCAAAATCGTGATTGAAGGCCGACACATAGACGTTGTTCACGTCGAGCAACAGCCCGCAACTGGTCTCATCGGCGAGTCGCGCGACGAACTCCCACTCGCTCATTGTCGAGTCGGCGAACGTCACGTAACTGCTCGGGTTCTCCAAGATGAGCGGCCGTTCCAAGAAGTCCTGCACGATGCGGACTCGCTCGACCACGTGCTTCAGCGTCGGCTCGTTGTACGGCAGCGGCAACAGGTCATGCGTGTTGACTCCCGCCACACCCGTCCAACAGACGTGATCCGACACCCACACCGCCCGCGTCGCCTCGGCAAGCAACTTCAGTTTGCGAAGGTACTCCCTGTTGAGTGGGTCGGTGCTCCCTATCGACAGCGAAACACCGTGCATGACAATCGGATACCGCTCGGCAATCTGATCGAGCACATACCTCGGCCGCCCGCGCGAATTCATGAAGTTCTCGGAGATGACCTCAAACCAATCGACCGCCGGCTGCTCGCGCAGGATGTGTTCAAAGTGAACGGACCTCAGCCCAACACCGAGTCCCAAGTTGGGATACCCGAGTCGCGGCGATGACGGATGGTGAAATGACATGAAACGAGATGTCCGTAGAACATGAAAAACTGCAGTTTAGAGCAGTTACATCTCGGTTGTAGCGGCAAGAGTAGCTGAAGTCGTGAGACTTCAGCTCGGAACACCAAGCTTGGAACCGCTCTAGAACAGTTTCGTAGTCGGTCTTCCGTGAGCCGTTGGCGCTAGCCTCGGGTTTCACGCACCCGAGGCTAGCGCCAACGGCTCACAACACTCCAATCCAACTCTGAAACCGCACTGGCAACACCGTCGGGTGGGCTGTGCCCACCGTTCCGCTGACTGTGATGGGCACAGCCCACCCTGCCAGAAGTCCTAAAATCGAACAGGAAAGGTGCGTTAGAAAGACGCCGCGCCACTCCACATCGCTCTATTCGTGGACCGGCGCGGGCGATGAGGAGTCGCTCGCTCTGAGGAATCGGAGCGACGAGCAAGACTGCCCTGGCTCCCCAACCTCATGGCCGTGTGATGGTGACCGTGTTACTGCCCGCTTCGTTGCCGGTGGTGAGTTTGACATAGACTCTGATCGATGCGATGTCACCGGAGTTTTCCAAACCGGCCGGTGTTTCCCGCCGACGGATCACATAACTTCTGCGATGATCACGGCGATTTGATGGCAAGTATTTCGCCCAAGCAAAGAGAACTTTGTGCGGCCTCGAAAGCTAATTCCCGCCGAAGACGACGAAACACAATAAAAAGAAGCGAGCCCAACAAGCGGCAGTCTTGGGAACTGCGATACGTCTCGGCGGCGTTGAGCGTCTGCCATTCATCGCGCCGCTTGTCCGGGCCGCTTAACCTGGTCGTTCGGCGATCAAACCGAAGAACCGCAATCGAAGTCGGGCCGGTTCGGCACGGTGACACGGCTTCGAGACACATCGCGAGCTGAAATGACGCCCACCGGATCGCTGACCGTGCCGCTTGTCTGAACTCGACGCAGCAGGTTCGATTCGCTCCCTTTCGTTGCGGGCCATGTGTAGACTCTCGCCCGTTGGTGGAACGCGGGGCGGACAAGATTGTCGGCCCCGCTTTTGTGCGCCGGGAGTCATCCGAACCGGCGGGTTGTCTGGCGACCTGTTGAACCCCCTGTAGGACGGGCACTCTTGCCCGTCTCTCAGATTGAAAACCGACGGGCAAGAGTGCCCGTCCTACTTTTTGCAACAGGCGCTAGCGTGGCCCGCACTACGAAAGAGATTGCATCGTGACCGTGACATCTGTGGTGGGCTTGCAGTGGGGCGATGAAGCCAAGGGAAAGATCGTCGATATCCTGACCGATTCGCACGAGATCGTCGTGCGGTACCAAGGCGGGAACAATGCCGGTCACACGGTGAAGTTCGACGGTGAGACTTACAAACTGTCACTTCTGCCGACCGGCATTTTGCGGCCCGGCGTGACGGCGGTGATCGGCAACGGCCTCGTGGTGAATCCCGAAGCGTTGCTCAAAGAGATGAAGTCACTGACCGATCGCGGTGTGCGCTGCGACGGCGGGAACCTGCTCGTCAGCGATCGTGCTCACGTTATCCTGCCGTACCACATCGTCGAAGACGCGGTGTTCGAGAAGCGTCGCGGGGCCGAGGCGATCGGAACAACCGGTCGCGGGATCGGCACGGCCTATCGTGACAAGGCGCTCCGGTCACACGCCATTCGGATCGGCGACCTCTATCACCCGGCCTCATTCCGTTCGCGACTGACCGAGATCGTCGCCGCGAAGAACCTGATGCTGAAGGCGCTCGATCCCAACGTGGAAACGCTCGATGCCGAGGCCATCTTCGCCTCGTACACCGACTACGCCGAACGGATCAAGCCACATGTGATCGACACCACCGCGTACCTGCACCAGGCGCTGAAGGCGGGCAAGAACATGCTGTTCGAGGGCGCACAAGGGAGCTTGCTCGATGTCGATCACGGGACGTTCCCGTACGTCACGAGTTCCAACAGTTCGTCGGCGGGGATTCATAGTGGCAGTGGCATTCCACAACGCGCCATCAACCGCATGATCGGCATCGTGAAGGCGTACACGACGCGCGTCGGTGGCGGCCCGTTCCCGACGGAACTGAACAACGCGACCGGTCAGCACATTCGCGATGTCGGCCACGAGTACGGCACCGTCACCGGACGGCCTCGCCGCTGTGGCTGGCTCGATGGCGTGGCCACGTCTTACGGCGCACGCATCTGCGGCGTCGATGAGATTGCCGTAATGCTGCTCGATGTGCTGGCTCAACTGGACGAACTCCAGATTTGCGAGGCGTATGAAATTCGCGGCGAGCGGACGACCGACTTCCCCTCGCACGTCGAAGACCTTGAAGCCGCGAAGCCGATCTATCGGACGATTCCCGGTTGGAAGCAAGACATCACCGGTGCCCGCAAGCTAAGCGATCTTCCGTCCGGTGCGCGCCGCTATGTCGATACCGTGGCCGAACTGATGGGCCTCCCCGTGAAGTTCATCAGTATTGGCCCCGACCGCGAGCAGACAATTTTGCTTTGAACCGTTTCTGTCACCGACCGTTGCCCGCGAGTCACAATCTGTTGCGAGGCCATTTGGCCGCGTCGATGTTCGCCCCGCTATCCCCCGCGCGTTACTGAAAGGCATGTCATGACCAGGCGATTCCATTCGTTAGCGTCTCTGTTGGCAGTGGCAGTTGCGGGACTGATGGCGGGGGCCAGTGTTGCTCACGCGCAAGCCACGTTGGAACTCAAGTACCCCGAGAGGACGAAGTCCTCCACACAAACCGAGTCCGTGGTCAATCAAACGCTGACCTTGGCAGGAAACGACATCCTGACGAAGGCGAACACGTTCACGACTTCCACCAGCCACATCGGGACTCGTGCGGCAGACGGCACATTGGCGATCGTCGAGAAAGTGGAGTCGTTGCAGTCGGAGCTAGATCTCAACGGAACCAAGCTTCAGTTCGACTCGGCCAACCCCGACAAGAAGGCCGACCTGCCACAGCTCGAACCGTTGCTCGATCTCTATCGTGCTGTCGTGAAATTCCCGATGACACGCACGCTGGAAGCGAAGACCAACAAGCTCAAAAGCGTCACGCTGCCCGTCGGTGAGTTTGAAAAACTGGGCGAGGCCGCGAAGGACCGGTTCAGTCCCGAGAAGCTCAAGAAGGCGACCGAACAGGCGCTGGTGTTCCTGCCGGATGGACCGGTCAAAGTTGGCGACAATTGGGAACGAGCCACAGAAGCCGATCTCGGTGGTGGCCAACTGATGAGCTTCCGTACCACGTATGAGTACCTCGGCACCGTCGAACAGGACGGCGCGAAGCTCGACAAGATCGAAGGCAAAGCGTTTGAAGTCAGCTTCGCCATCGTCGGCAATCCGATGCTGCAAGTGACCAAGAGCGACCTCAAAATCAAAGAGTCCGCGACCACGCACCTCTTCGATCGCGAACGGGGCCACCTCGTGTCCAAGAACGCCAAGGTTCGGATCGACGGCCCGATCACGCTGGTCATCGGTGGCATGGAACTGGAGGGCAAAGTCGATCTCACGATGGAAGAGAAGTCCACGCGACAGAAATGAGCGGAGTTCAAAGTGTCCGAACGCCTCTACCCAAAAGTCGTCGAGTGGTCTGAGGAAGATCAATGCTTCGTTGGCACCTGTCCCGGTCTGTTGCGAGGTGGCTGCCACGGTGATGACGAGCAAGCCGTGTTCGCCGAGTTATGTGAGATCGTTCGCGAAACGATCACCCTGTACGAACAAGACGGCACGCCCTTGCCGCCACCGATCGTCGCGTCATGGCGGGAAACGGCATTGTCAGTCCCGACGCATTGATGGCGGTTCCTCAGTCGAGATTGAACCATGACGTGGATCAAGACCATTCCAAAGTCTGAGGCCGACGCCGCCTACAAGGCGGCGATCGACGCGCAACATGCGTGGTATCCGCGCGAGTACGGCGAGCAGGTGCCGGGGATTCCCACCAACGATGGGGACGGCATTGTGGCGGCGCACAGCCTGATCCCGAATGCCCTCCATCACGCCTTCGCCACGTTCGGGACGTTGATGGACCCCGAGCTACCGCTCACGCGGCGCGATCACGAGTTGATCGCGACCGTCGTCTCGCAACAGAACTGCACGCGGTATTGCACGGTGTCGCACATCGAGTTTTTGCGCAGGGCCACCGGCGACGAGGCTCTCGTCCGCGCGATCAAGAGCGGTGCGCCCGATGCTCCGCTGACCGAGGCCGAGCGGGCCATGATCGACTTCGCCGTGCAGGTGACTCGCGACGCCACGGCCGTCACACGTGCGCATCACGACCAGCTGCGAGCTGTCGGTTTCGATGACCGAGGCATTCTCCAGATCACGCTGATCGCGGCCTGGTTCAACTACATCAACCGTGTTGCCGACTCGCTAGGAGTGGGACGCGACTGAAGCACGCGCCAATCCGAATTGCGCAGCATCACAGAACTAGCCCGACGCGCAAGCGAGGGCTTCGCTTTGATTTCACGCAAAGCCCTCGCTTGCGCGTCGGGCTAGTGCATGACACGTTGTTTTAAAAAGGTCGGGACGGTGTGCAGTGTAGGCCAGGTCCACATCACTTGTCGGTGCGAGGCGCGTTGGCTCCCGAGCCGGCTTTAGCGTGTCCTTTGAAGACGCGGCGAGCGGCGAACAGCGCGGCGGTCAGATCGACGGCGGCATTGTTGAACCCGCCGCCGGGGGAGACCAAGACTTTCTGAATCGTGCGGCGTTCGCTCCACATGCGGTTGATCATTGGATGGCCCGGCAAGGCACACGAATCCATCCACTTGATCTGCGGCAGGTCATGCACGACGCGGATGTTCTCGGCTTCGAGCAGCACGCCGGGCGAGTACTTCGCATAGGCTTCATCGAACGCGATCTTGAACGCGAATGCACCGTCACCCGCGAGGAAGTTGCACTTCATCGCGAGTGGTCGGCCATCAAGATACAGCCCCAGCATGAACAGCCTGCCGCGCGCGTGAGCCTCCCGGCAGATGGTCTCGAAGTACGCGCGCGACACCGGATTGCTGCCGAGGGCCGAGCATTCGCGTCCCTTCCAACCGGCCGCTTCGACGGTGAGGAACTGGTCGATCCAGTTGTTCACATCGTGGTGGCTGCTCGTCGAAACAGTCGCGTCGCCGCAAAGGACGCGCGTCTCCAGATGGCCCATCGCCGAGAGCCGTTTTTGTTGGCGACGCAGTTCGTGACGAGCGTGTTGTGTCATCGAGTTGGCGATGTAGTTGTCATAGCTTTCGGCGGGACGGAGCATCGCGCGGTTGTAACGCTCGACGACAAACGCGGCCGAACCTCGTTCATGCGACGTGTCGATCAGAGCCTGGGCCAGTCGTCCCTCCGCCGACAGGTGCCGCAGCTTGAGCAAGCCTTGGCCCTGCTCCTGCATCCAGTCGAGCAAGCTTTCGAGAACGTCCTGCTCGACACCGCGACGGACCAGCGGCGCGCAGAGGTAACAAAACGCATGTTGCCAGACGCGACGCAGCTTCAACGGAAGCAGACCGAATCGGCGGCGCGAGATCAGCGGGACGAAACCGACCAGCGTGGCCGGTTGCTTCGGACGCGGATCGCGCTGCCAAACGAGAGCGAACTCGGTCCCCGGCTCTTCGTGACCGAAGGCCTGCCATGCGGGAAGCAACATCCACGGCTCATAGAATGGATTCGGCTCGGTCGTGTGATGGGCGAGGTCCTGCCATGCGGCGCGATAGCGTTCGAGAACCGTGATGTCGTCAATCGCCTCGACCCAAAAGGGTTGTTTGCCGGAGATCGGCTGCGGCGGCTCAACCGGTGCAATCGATACGACCTCGGAGCTGTGAGACAGTTCGAGCAATCGCTCGCGAGCGATCTGTGCGGGGGCCGACGACGGCAGTGTCTCTGTGACGCGCGACATTTCGGAATCCAACGGAACGGTGTGAGACGAAACGCCGCGCGAGGGAACCGCGCCAAACGTACGTCACTCAAAACCTAGGTCACGCCGGCGCGATGGCAAGTCGCCCAATTCGTTGATCCCTCTCATTTGCGAGACGGAGTGAGATCTTTCCGAGCAGGGGCGGCGTAAGCCCCCTCAGTTCTCCCAAAGAGGGCTTACGCCCAAGAACCAGGGGGCTTACGCCGCCCCGCTCAGATGTCTCATTACTGGCCGCTTGAGGTACAAACAAAGCCGCTCGTGGAAGCCTCACGTTGGCATTGCATCCAAACTAGCTGGCGGCTTGGCTCGCAGGCTGACTTGGATTTCGTCGTCAACGATGCGGACTTCAAAAGACTCGGTGCGGACTTTCGACTTGGGGTTGTCGAGCCACAGACCGTCTGTCACGCAGAACCGCCAGGCGTGCCACGGGCAGATGACCTCGGTGCCATCCAAGTATCCGGCCGACAACGACGCCCCCATGTGCGGGCACGCATCGTTGATCGCGAAGTACGCGCCGTCTCGCAGAAACACCGCGATCAGTTGGCCGTTCACGGGAAACGCCCTGCCCTCGCCCTCGGGAATCGAGCCGACTTTGGCGACCGTCTGGAAATCGAGTGACTCTGACATTGTTCTTTCTATACCTCGTGCGGACTTCAGCGAGACGTTTCTGAGATGAGCGTTTTGGTGAGCCGGGCGGCGTCAGCCCCCGGACTCTGGACCACAGGAATCCGGGGGCTGACGCCCAATGGCACTCACTTTGTCAGTCACCCCGTGAGCGGCACGGCGTTAGCCGCCGGTTCTTTGCGTGGAAACACAACTCCATCCACCGGCGGCTAGCGCCGTGCCGCTCAAAGTGAGTGCCATTGAGCTGACGCCGCCCGGCTCACCAAGAATGTCTCATCGAAGACCGCACGAGATATAGCTGTGGTCACGGCGGGTTGCGATGCACCGCGGAAAGGAAGGGCTTGTTGCGACTGTGACTCACCATGTGGCGTAGGCGGGACGTGTTGTGGCGACCGGACAACAATCTTTTCCAAACGTGTTGACGACTCGCCACTGTGACCTATGTTTCAATCACCCTCGGCTACGGAATGGTCTCCCAACTTGGTGCGAATCGCCACCCTCATCGCGATCCGTGCCTCCCAGTCTTTGTCGCGTGTCCTTACGTCACGGTTGTGACGGTACGCGCTGAGGCTCGGCCTGCGGTGTCTGCTGGTTTTCGAGACTGCTCTAACATAAAGCCACTCGCCATGAATCAAGGTTCGTTACTGGTCGTCGATGACGATCGTCCGCTGCTCGAAGCTGTTGCCGACTATTTGCGGAGTCTCGGCCATCGCACAGAGACGGCCACCACCTGCGACGAAGCGATCGCCCGGATGAAGGAGTATCCGTTCGATGCCGTCATCTGTGACGTGAACCTTCCCGACCGAGACGGCTTCGAGTTGCTCGAATGGGCCACGAAGTCGGTCCCCGACACGCAGGTCATTTTGCTGACCGGGTTCGGCACGATCGACAGCGCCGTCGAAGCCATTCGCCTCGGGGCCTTCGACTATCTCACCAAGCCGATCATCGACGACGAACTGAACTTCTCGATCCGTCGGGCACTCGGCCAGAAGCAGATCGTCACCGAGAACAAGTCGCTCAAGCAGCAGCTCAACCAGCGTTTCGGCATGGGCAACATCGTCGGTCACGACTACCGCATGCTCAAGATGTTCGACCTGATCGAGAGCGTCGCCGACACCCGGACGACGGTTCTCGTGCTGGGTGAGTCCGGCACAGGGAAGACGATGACGGCGCGAGCCATTCATCAAATGAGCAACCGCCGCGAGAAGCCGTTCGTGGAAGTCGCCTGCGGGGCACTCCCCGATTCACTGCTCGAAAGCGAACTGTTCGGCCACGTCGCCGGTGCCTTCACGGGTGCGACTCACGACAAGATGGGCAAGTTCATGCAAGCCAACGGCGGCACGATCTTCCTCGATGAGATCGGGACCGCCTCCCCTAACCTGCAAGTCAAACTGCTGCGTGTCCTGCAAGACCGCGAGTTCGAGTCGGTTGGCGGCAACAAGACGCACAAAGTCGACCTGCGGATGATCCTCGCCACGAACATCGACCTCGAAGAGGCCGTGCGCAAGGGCGAGTTCCGCCAAGACCTGTATTACCGCATCAACGTCGTCACGCTGACACAGCCGCCACTGCGAGAGCGGATGAGCGACATCCCGCTGCTGGCCGATCACTACTTGAAAGAGTTCATCGCTCAGACCGGCCGCCCGGTGACTGGCTTCAGTCATCAAGCCATCGAATTGATGCAACGCTATCGCTGGCCGGGCAACGTGCGCGAGTTGGTCAACGTCATTGAACGGGCCGTCGTGTTGTCGAAGGCTCCCGTGATTGGGCCGAATGATCTGCCGGATGCGTTGCGTCGCGACGATCCACCGCTCGAATTTGGTGGTCGGATGGCAGGCTTGAGCGGCAACAATCTCAAGTCGGCCCTCGCCAACCCCGAGAAACAGTTGATCCTCGATTCGCTCGAATCCCACGGCTGGAATCGCCAAGACACTGCCGACGCGCTTGGCATCAACCGGACGACGCTCTACAAGAAGATGAAGAAGTACGGCATCAGCTTCGAGAAGCAGTTGATGATGACGTGAGGCGGTCGGCCTGATCGGCCACACCCACCCGCAGCGTCAGCGTGGATGATTCCAGCCATACCTCACGCGACCAAGAGTGAGGTATAGCTGAGCTGGGCGGCGTGAAGTACAAGCACTCAACGAGTATTCATGATGCCCGGAGAGCGACACGTCGATGTGTCGCCCTCCGGGCTAGTTTCGTCCCTGTGCCCTGAACCCACGGCTCGCGCCGTGGTCGACGTTCTGCCGCCCTCCGGGCTGAAACAACAAGCGATTACGGGCTTTTTTCGTTGGCCCGATGCCGTCAGGTACCGCCACTTTCCGCGTCTCCTTTTCTTGGCCTCAGCTCCATGTTGCCTCTTCGCACGGCAGCAAGTAGGGTGCGGCTGATCTCAACGCAGGCAGCTCGCCCGTGTGAGACATTGCGAAGCAAAGGCAGCATCATGGCACGTATCTTAATTGTGGAAGACAGCCCGACTCACGCCGAGCAATTGCAGGGACTGCTCGTCGAGGCGGGGCATGAAACGACGCTCGCCCGTGACGGGTTTGAGGCCCTGCAATCGCTGGCACTGACGCAGCCCGATCTGATGCTTGCCGACTACATGATGCCCGGCATGGATGGTCTACAATTGATCGAAACCGTCCGCACCAACTACCCGCGTGTCCCCTCGATTTTGGTGGCGGCGCGTGGGAGCGAGGACATCGCGGCAGAAGCTCTGCAACGCGGAGCGGCCGGTTACATCCCGAAGCGTCGCATCAGCTCGGACCTCGTGCGTACCGTGCAAAAACTGTTGGGAGCTTCATCCGCCAGTCGCCATAACCAGTCACTCGCCGCGTGTTGGGTTCTTTCAGATTGTCAGTTCGTGTTGAAGTCCAACCCCGACCTACTGGCTCCACTCGTCGCAATGTTTCGTGAGAAGATGACTCAGTTCCAAGTCGCCGACGAAAGCACGTTGATTCGCATTAGCGTTGGGCTGACCGAGGCACTCGACAACGCGATCTATCACGGGAACTTCGAGTTGAGTTCCGACCTACGTGACGGTGACGGTTTGGCGTGGCGCGAAGGAATCAAAGCGCGACGCAACGAGTCGCCTTATCAGGATCGCAAGATCTACGTGCAGAGCCACATCACGCGCGACGAGGCTCGGTTCACGATCCGCGATGAAGGCCGAGGCTTCGATCCCAGCTCCCTCCCCGAAACTCCCGACCCCGCCCACCTCGAACGGTCTAGTGGGCGAGGCATCATCCTCATGCGTGCCTTCCTCGACGAAGTCACATTCGACGCCACCGGCAACCAAGTCACGCTGGTCAAACGCCGCCCCGTAGGGTAAGCGTCTCGTTGGCCCGTTTTCGTCACCGTTCACTCCCGATTCCACACGAGGTTCTCACAGACTCCATGCAGATTTTGTTGGTCAATGATGATGGCATCCACGCTCCCAGCTTGTGGGCGTTGCACGAGGAGTTAGTCAAATGGGGCGACGTCACGGTCGTGGCACCGTCCACCGAACAAAGCGGTGTCGGACACTCGATCACGTTTTTGCATCCGCTGCTCGCGCATAAAGAGGTGCGGCAGGGAAAATTTGTTGGCTGGAAGGTCGATGGGCGACCGGCCGATTGCGTGAAGCTCGGCATCCAGCAACTCTGTCCGACGCGGCCCGATGTCATTGTGAGCGGCCTCAACGCCGGAGCCAACGTCGGACTGAACGTCCTCTATTCCGGTACCGTGGCGGCGGCGATGGAGGGAGCGTTCTTCGGTATCCCTTCGTTCGCGATGTCGCAGTGGATGGATGGGCCACCCGATTTTCAGGCCACGTCGCGTCGAGCCGTCTCGCTCTGTCGCCAACTGTTGCCACGGTCCCAGCCCGGACTCGTTTGGAATCTCAACTTTCCGTCCATTCATGCGGAATGGCCGCGCGGCGTGAGATTCGTCGGCATGGAAGCACGTCGCGCGAATGAAGGGATCGAGGAACGAGTCGATCCGCGCGGACGGACGTATTACTGGAGCGGCCTCAACCCCATGAAGAGCCATGTGCTGGATGACGCGACCGACGTGAAGTCGCTGCTCGACGGTTACATCACGGTGACGCCGCTGCAATTCGACATGACGGCTCAAGTGGCACTGAACGAACTGCGCGGCGAAACATGGGAGGTGCCCACACCATGAACGAACAAGGTCGCGACTCCACACAATTCCTCGTCACAGACGAACACGCGGGCAAGACAGTTCTCGCGGTCCTGCGCGCAATGCGACCGGGTGAATCCTGGTCGAAACTGCGGACAGAACTGCAAAAGGCACGCGTCTCGTTGAACGGACTCGCGTGGCTCGACGAAGGCCGGCGCGTGGCCACCGGTGACGTGATCGCCATCGGTGAACAATCGCTGCCGTCACCACCGGGCACAGAAGCGGTGCGGATTCATTTCGCCGACGCCCATGTGGTCGTGGTCGAAAAACCATCGGGCATGATGACGCACAGACGCCCCGAGGAACGGAACTGGTCTGCGGCCCGCAAGGCTCGCCAACCGGCACTCGATGAAGCGGTGATCCAACTCCTCGTGAATCGCGCATTGCAGCGCGGCCAAGCTCGCCCGCGAGGCAACATCGTGCGCTGCGTTCACCGCCTCGACCGCGACACCAGCGGCCTGATCGTCTTCGCCCGCAACGATGAAGCCGAACTGCATCTGGTTGATCAGTTCCGCCGCCACCTAGTTCATCGCGTTTACTGGGCCGTCGTCCACGGCGCACCGCGCGACGGCACGATCGTCACGCACATCGCCCGCGACCGTGGCGATGGCCGACGCGGCAGCACGGGCAACTCGAAGATCGGCCAACGCGCGGTGACTCACATTCGAGGACTCGAACGACTCGGCAAATACAGCCTCGTCGAGTGTCGCTTAGAAACAGGCCGCACCAATCAGATTCGCATCCATCTCTCCGAGAAAGGGCACCTCGTGTGTGGCGACGTGAAGTACCGCCAACCCTTCGCCGCCGAGATGATCGAAGACGAGAGCGGTGCGCCACGGCTGTCCCTCCACGCGGCAGAACTCGGGTTCATCCACCCGGTCACGCAGGACGAAGTCTACTTCACGATGCCCCTGCCTCCCGACATGGAGCAGTTCGTGCAGAAGCTGAGGCACAAGCCACACTAAACCGAAGCGTGAGCGAGGACGCGCGTAGGACGGGCACTCTTGCCCGTCCGGCTTGAGGTTGAAGAGCGGACGGGTAAGAGTGCCCGTCCTACGAGTCTCACATCGCGGAGCCATCATGACCGCAGCTTGGATCGGTCTCGGAGCCAACCTAGGGGACGCGAGGTCCGCATTCGACGCGGCGCTGTCACAACTCGACGCTCATCCGCAGATCAGCGTCCGCTCCCGCAGCGGTCTCTACCAAACGGCCCCCGTGGGACAGCTCGCCGGGAACGCCTTCTTGAACGCCGTCTGTCGCGTCGAGACATCGCTCGCGCCGCTTGAACTACTCGACGAGTTGCAGTCGATCGAAAAACAACTCGGTCGCCAGCGCGGCGTTCAGTGGGGACCAAGAACGCTCGATCTCGACTTGCTGTTCTTTGGCGAGCAATTGATCGAATCACCGCGACTGACGGTGCCGCATCCCGGCGCGTGGTATCGCCGCTTCGTCCTCGATCCGCTGATCGAGATTGCCCCAAATTGGAAGCACCCGCTCTTTCAAGTCTCACTCTCCGAATTGCGAGACCGTCTGCGAGCACGCCCGCTCCAGATTGTCCTCATCCCGCACTGGAGCGCGCTGTGTGAGACCTCTCACGACCAAATCGCCTCACTGTTTCCCGGCATCAAGCTGGTCGCCGAGAATTCGCCTTGCCTGACTGAAGATCGAGCCACACGATCACTCTGGTTAAGGCTGCTCTCCGATGACTGGAGCGCAACCGTCGCCGCGCATGCAAAGATCCCCAGCCAACTCATCGCCGACCTCACCGCATCCCCCGGCGAGCCGCTCGAAAAAGTGCTCGACTTCCTCACCGCCCTCCATGACGAACCTCAGCGTCTGGACTGCGATCCGTGAGATTCCATCACTAGCCCGACGCGCAAGCGAGGGCTTCACTTTCGACAACGGTTTGCCCTCGCTTGCGCGTCGGGCTAGTTGTTGAACAACCCCGCAATCCCTAGTTGTCCGACCACTAGGCGATCTGCCGTGAAAGGAAGCGAGTCACACTGGGAAATCGCTGATCGGCAGCTAGAATCCGCCGCGCGTCACCGGTTTCGTTTTCACTTCCACAGGGACGGACAACACCCATGCTCAGTCAAGTCGTTCAAGATGCTCTCAACGAGCAAATCAACACCGAGTTCTATTCCTCGTACAACTACTTGGCGATGTCTGCCTTCTGTGAACAACAGAACTTTCGCGGTTGCGCGCACTGGCTGCGTATGCAAAGCGACGAAGAGCACATGCACGCCCGGAAGATTTACACCTTCATGATCAACCGCAGCGCCCGCGTTGTCTTGAAGGAAATCAGCTCGCCGAAAAACAACTACGACTCGATTCCCCATGTCTTCCAAGAAGCTCTCACACAGGAACTGGAAGTCAGTCGCCGAATCGACCTGCTCTACGAATTGGCGTTCAAAGAAAAGGCTTTCGCCGCACTTGTCGAGTTGCAATGGTTCATCAGCGAGCAGACTGAGGAAGAACGGACGGCACGGGACATCGTCGCCAAGTTTGAACTCGTCAAGAACGACCCGTCGGCGCTGCTCGATCTCGACCGAGAACTCGCAAGTCGCGCCCCGGCATCCGACCCGACTTCGGGCGCGGCAGGGACGTGAGACTTGCAGGCTGGCATTGTCACCATCAGCCAACCGAAGCAACACCGTGGCAAGTAGTGCCCGTGGGCAATCACCTTGGTTGGGTCTGCGAAATTTGCAGCGTGGGACCAGCGGCGCTTCGCCGCGCCGGCCTACCATGAAGTCTCGACGTTTCCCGATGGTGGGCTGGCGCTCGAAGCGAGCTGGTCCCACCCTACATTGCGAAAGGCAATGGCCACGCCAGTGCCCGCCTTGCGGTTACTCCGATTCCAGCCGCTGCTTGCACTCCTGCAAGGCGGCACGTTGGGCGTCGGTGATCTCGGGGAACTTGAGGTCGAGTTGTTTGATCTCGTGAGCGAGGATCGTGGCGACGAGTGCTCGGCAGTTCCACTTCTTATCGGCGGGGAGGACGTACCACGGGGCGTTCTTCGTCGAGGTCTCGCGCAGCAGCGATTCAAACGCCGACATGTATTCGTCCCAGTGAGCGCGTTCGCCCAAGTCGGCCGCTTCAAACTTCCAGTTCTTGGCCGGGTCATCAATCCGGGCGAGCAGTCGCTGCTTCTGCTCTTCCTTCGAGACATGCAGAAAAAACTTCACGACGTGCGTGCCGTTGCGAGCCAGATGCCGCTCGAAATCGTTGATGCTCTCGTAGCGCTGCTCCCAGAACTTCTTCTTGTCGGGCTTCGCATCCGGAATGCGCTGACCGGCGATGAATTCGGGATGCACCTTCACCACAAGCAGTTCTTCGTAGTACGAGCGATTGAAGATGCCGATACGGCCCCGTTCGGGCAACGCCTTCGAGCAACGCCACAAGAAATCGTGATCGAGTTCTTCCGTCGAAGGCCGTTTGAAACTGACGACCTGCACCCCCTGAGGATTCACGCCCGACATGACGTGCTTAATCGTGCCGTCTTTCCCCGCCGCGTCCATCGCTTGGAAGATGCACAACACCGACCACGTATCGGCGGCGTAGAGCAACTCCTGCGCGGCGGACAGTTCCGCAGTGCTCTTGGCGAGATGCTCGGCGGCCAGTTGCTTCCGCACTTCTTCAGACAGCGAGTCATCTCCGTCCCAACTCGTGCTGTAGTCCTTCAGCTTGATCTTCTTCCCGACCGGAACACGGAACTCGTCGATGATGTCGTCGATCTTGAACATGGTGGACTCCGCAAAAATAACGCTGTTGATTCGTGGCGTGAACCAACACTAACCCGCCGCGTGAGCAAGGGCGAGGGCTGAAAAGACGCACCATTTCAACAGGCTCCTCAGACACGCCCACTGCCCACAACACAGGAACGGCGGTTGCTCTCTGATTCAGTCTGTTCATCGTGTCAGGCCACTTCCGCGTGCAGTCGTTACGAGTCGCGCAACCGGTCTGCCTCAGGTTCGATTTGAAGGAGAAGTCCGTGTCAGAAACACCACTTGTCGCGCCGCGCGTTTCGATTTGGCATCACGCCTGTTCTGTGATCGTGATCGGCCTGTTCGTGGCCGCAGCTTCGCAACGATTGAACGACTGCGACCTCTTCAACCCGGACAGTCCGCGCTACCTGATCTACGCGCAAGGGATGCTGAACTTGGGTGAGTACCGCGCGATCGACTTGCCGGGACAGCCGATCTACTCGTGGCGACCGCCGGGACTGTCGCTCCTGTTGACTCCCCCCCTGCTCTTCCGACCGTACGACGTGATCGCTGCCAAGTGGATGGTCCTGGGAGCGGGAGCGTTGTTGTTGCTGGCGGTGCATGGGTTGGTGGTGTTACACGGCGGACGATGGGCCGGGCCACTTGCGGTGGCTCTCACGGCGAGCAGTCCCGTGATGCTGGTCCTTTCGACGGAAGTCCTCAGCGAAGTTCCGTATGCCCTCGCGGTGCTGGCCGTGCTGTACTGGCTCGGCCGCTTTACGGAGCGTCCACAGGTTCCAAACACCTTGCGGTTCGTGGCGATCTTCGTCACGTTGTTGTGGCTTCCCGCGATCCGCACGGTGGGCGTGTCGCTGGTCGTGGCCGTGGCGTTGTGGTCGTTGGTCTCGCGCTGGCGGTTCCCCTACTTGGTGGTGGCAGCTCTCGCGGGGGGCAGCATTTATTGGC
>Ga0114966_10002553_pt1 | contig 16207 bp, 18 predicted proteins | sample M_130207_XF_Meta_FD_87029 | JGI IMG/M metagenome (GOLD analysis project Ga0114966, IMG submission 87029) | Freshwater microbial communities from Lake Montjoie, Canada to study carbon cycling - M_130207_XF_MetaG | ecosystem: Environmental > Aquatic > Freshwater > Lake | place: Lake Montjoie...
AGGATGAGGTGCAAGTCGCGATCCGCGGGAGTTTCCGCGTCGATTTGTTGGAGGAATTTCAACCACTCTTGGTGCCGATGGCGGTTCTGGCATTGCCCGATCAAGGTGCCATCGGCACCTGGCCGAGCTGGCGCTCAATCCAGCGGCACGCGAGCAGTGGGCGGAAGACGTAGAGATACTTCTTCAGGCTCACTTCCTCGCGACCGCGCAGGTAGTCGCGCCAGTTGCCGTAGGCCATGTGCAGGTAGCGCGCGAAGCAGCGCCGCGGCGAATAGAATTCCGTCGCGAGCGCGCCGAACTCGGCGGCGAAGACCGGATCGTGGCGATACACGACCGGCGACTTCAGCCATGCGCCGCCGAGAGGGGAGCTCTGGCCAAGGAGGAAGCGCAGGTCCTGAACCGTCTCGGTTTCGCCGTGGACGGCGTTGGCGGCGTTGGCGGCGCGGCGAGTTGTACGACCGGCGGGATTTTTCCACCACCGGCGGCGAGGAACGGGCCGTCGGCATCCGCGCGAAAGCGGAGCGCGCCGATGCGGGCTACTTCTTGAGCTGCCGATTTTCGTAGGTGGCCTGCTGGGCCACGATGTTGTCGGGGAAACGGGCGATGACCTGCTCGTAGATGCGGCCGGCTTCCTCGGTCTTGCCATTCGCTTTGAGCAGGCGCGCCTGCGCCATGAGCGCGATGGGTGCGCTGAAAGACGCGCCGTAGCTGGTGGAGACTTTCTGGTAGGTGGCGAGGGCTTCGTCGGCTTTGCCCTGGGCTTCGAGGTTTGCTGCGAGGCTCGTCCACGCGCCGCTGAGCAGCGGATGCTCGGGATACTTGGCGGGGAAGGTGCGGAGCAGCGCGGAGGCTTCGTCGAGCTTGCCTTCCTTGCGGAGTTGCTCGGCGAGCAAGAGGTGGGCGTTGCCGGCGGCGTTCGTGGTCGGATATTCGGCGATCAGTTTGCGGTAGTCGTCCGCCGTCTTCGCGCTACCGAGCAGCCGCTGCGCGCCTGCCAGGGTTTTGCCCCGGGTCCATTCCGCGACGCCGTAGCTGGCCACGGCCACGAGGAAGATGCCGGTGAACAGGAGAATTTTCGTCCGGTGCTGAATCCAAAAAGCCAGCGGATCGAATTCGGGGTCAATCGGCGGCGTGATGGGTTCGGCGGGGCTGGACATAGGGTGCGGAAGGTGGCAAACGCCCGGCGACAGCGCAAGTCAGCTTTCAAAACAAGCCCGCTTCCGGCTCCACGCCGAGGCCGGGGCCGGGCGGCGGGGTGAGGACGCCGCCCGCAAATTGCCAGCCGCGAAAGGGGTCGTCGGCGATCAGCCACGCGCCGTCGAGATCGGCGTAACTGGTGCGTTGCGCCACGGCGGCTCCGGCGGCGATCAGCGCGCTGCTTTCCAGCATGCAGCCAACCATCATCGTCTGGCGCAGCACTTTTCCGCGGAGCACCATTCGCCGCGCGGGGGTGAGGCCGCCGCATTTCACGAGCTTGATATTGAAGGCGTCGAAGAGCCCCCCGATGCGCGGCACGTCCTCCTCGACCACGCAGCTTTCATCCGCGAGGAGCGGCAGCACGGAGCGCGCGCCCGCGAGGTCGGCGTCGCGCGCGGGCGGATACGGCTGCTCGATGAAGATGACGTGCAGGGCCGCGAGTTCCTGCGAGAGCGCGCGCAGATCGGCGCCGCCCCACGCGCAATTCGCGTCCACGGCGAGCTGCGCGGCGGTGCGCCCGCGGACGTATTTCACCGTGCTGAGGCTGGCGCTGGCGTCGGACTTGATCTTGATCCGTGGAAACGTCCGCACTTCCTCGACCTTCACGGCCAGCTCCTCCGCGCTGGAAAGGCCGATCGTGCAAAAGGTGGTCACGGGCTGGGGCTGGCGGTCCCACATCAGCTTCGTGACGGACACGCCGCGCCGGCGGGCGAGCCAGTCCCACATGGCCAGATCGAGCGCGCAGAGCGCCGCGCGCGACGGGGCCACGATCTCCCAGATTTTCGCCCACGCCGCCTCGATCCCCGCGACCGTCTGCAGCTCCAGAGTTTCCATGAAAGCACGGGCCGCCTCGATCTTCTCCATCACGTCCTCCCACGTCTCTTGGTAGAAAGCGTTCGGCGACGCCTCGCCATAGCCAGCGAGGCCGTCGCCTTCGAGGCGGACAAAAACATTCCGCACCTCGTCGCGCTGTCCGCGGCTGATGCGGAAAGCATGGCGGGGGTGCAGTTCACGGCTGACGCAGGTGAGCTTCATGGGCGGGCGGCGGGGGAAAAAACCGGGGGTTTGGGGGTTCGGTCTTTTCGCCGGGAGGATTTCTGGAATCCTTACCGGCAAACATTCATGTCCGGTAGCCAAATTTTCATCCGCTCCATCGGCCACTCGCTTGAGGGGCTGGGCATCCCGGCCTACGCGAACTTTGACTTCGCGGCGGTGGCTCCGCCGGAAAACGCGACGCTGCTCATCGGCGGCATGCACGGCAATGAACCGGCCACCGTGGTCCTGCTGGAGAGTTTTTTTCAAAGCACCGCCTGGGCCGCGCTCGACGGCTGCCCCGTGATCGTGCTGCCGCTCGCGAACCCTGATGGCGGCAAGCGCGGCACGCGTTACAACGCGCGCGGCGTGGACCTGAACCGGAACTGCGACTGCCACTGGCGCGCCGCCAGCGAGGAGCCGTCGGGCGCGGCGCCGTGGTCCGAGCCGGAGTCGCGGGCGTTGCGCGATTTCATCCTCGCGTGGCTTCCGGCGAAGATCGTGAGCCTGCACTGGGCGCTCGCGGAACTCGACGCCGACGGCCCGCAATCCACCGGGCTCGCCGAGGCGATGTGGGCGGGGCTCGATGAAATGGCGCGCCGCCCCTACCGGCTGCGCGTGTCCGAACTGGGCCGCGGCCAGCGCCGCCTCGCGCAAACCTACGTGGCCTGCCCCGGCTCCTTCGGCCAGTGGTGCGGCTACGGCCTGACCTACCCGGACGGCACTGCGCCGGCGATGGTCACGCTCGAACTCCCCCACGACCCGCACGCCGCGAGCCGCCCCGACGATCTCCCCGACAGCCACCTCGACGAAATCCGCGCGCTTTGGCAGAAGGATGCGGCGGGCTATCTCCGCGCCGTCGAGCCGGGTGTCCACGCGATGCTCACCGCGGCGTGCCGCTTTCCCACCACCACCTAAAAAATTCATGGTCGAAGTCCACATCCAATATCTCGGCGAGCTGCGCTGCGAAGCCGAGCACGCGCCGTCGCGAACCACGATCCTCACCGACGCGCCGGTGGACAACCACGGCCGCGGCGAGGCCTTTTCGCCGACCGACCTCGTGGCCACGGCGCTCGGGACGTGCATCGTCACGACGATGGGCATCTTCGCGCAACGACATGGCATCGAGCTGCGCGGCACCAAGATCACGGTGCAAAAAGAGATGACCTCCGTGCCCACGCGGCGCATCGCCCGGCTGGCGTGCGAGCTTTCGCTCCCCCTCCCCGCGAGCCACCCGCACCGCGAAGCCCTGGAGCGCGCGGCGCACACCTGTCCCGTTCACCAGAGCCTGCACCCGGAGGTGGAAAAGCCGATCCGGTTCCTCTGGGCGGACGCCTGAGCGGCGCGTTTCGAGCCGCCGCGATCTCGACCTCGTAGCGCTGACAGCACCTGCGGCGTTCACGCAAAAAGCGCGTTCACCGCTTTCTCGCGATAGGCGAAAATCTTCGTGAGCTGCGGACGCACGAGAAACGGATGCACGAGGTCGCCGAGCGGACTGAGCGGCAGGACGTAGGTGATGCGATCCGTCACTTCGATGCGTGCGGCATCGATTTGCCGAAAGTGATGCTCGTGGTGCCAGATGCGATAGGGGCCGATCCGCTGCTCATCCACGAAAAATTTCCCCGGCTCGACGTGGGTGATTTCCGTGAGCCAGCGGACGGGGAGGCCGAGCAACGGCCGCACGCGGTACTCGATCATCATCCCGGGATGGATGCGCTCCGGCAGGTCGGTGAGGACCGTAAAATCCAGTTCGGGCGGCGTGATCCGCGCCAGATTGCGCGGGTCGGAAAAAAAGTCCCACGCGCGCTCCAGGCTCGTGCGCAGGATTTGCGAGGATTGCAGTGTTCGAATCATGAGCGTGCCTGAACTTCTGGAAAAAACTCGTGTGGCCCGGCGACGTGGGTGCGCCTCATTTTGCCGCGGCCTCGATTCTCAGCAGGACTTCGTTGCGGCGCAGGAAAACGGGCGTCCACGGTGGGTCGTAGTAGGCAAAGATCGGTTCGCCTTGGCCGGCAATTTTTTGCCCACCGAGCCACGCCCGGAGTTTCGCGACCGCGCCCGTCTCGTTCTCCGCCGTCCGCCCGCCGCCGAACCGCAGCACCGCGAAGCGCGCCGCCTTCACTTTGCCCAGAGTCACGTCTTCGCCCGCAGGTTTCGGCACGCCATTTTCCACCGTCTTCCCCGGCATGATGAAACTCATCGTTCTGTTCTCCGGCGCAGTGTCGATCAGCACCGGCGTCGTCATCGCGATCTTCTCCGACCCCGCATTGCTGCCGGAGATGAAGCGGAAAAGTTTCCCGAATCCCCCGTTCATGTTGCCGCCTTCCATTGGCACGGTCGCGACGCTGAGCGCGGGGTAGTCGCGGATTTCCACCTGGCCGTCTTTGCGGATGACTTGATAGGCGGGCGTCTCCGTGGCGGCGCGCGAGGTGGAGAGCATCCAGAAAATGGCTACCCCGCCGATGAGTGCGAGCGCGATGATGAAGGGGACTTTTTTGCGTTTCATAAAGTGGCGGTCTGGTCGCGGCGAAACATCTCGAGCGCCGCTTCGCGCGCTTGGGCGTGATCGACCATCGGCAGCGGGTAGCCTTGCACGAGCGCGGTGTCGGGCGGCGCGCAGAAGCGCGCGCCGGGCACCTCGCGCAGCTCGGGCACCCAGCGGCGGATGTAGTCGCCGTCGGGATCGAAGCGCTTCGTCTGCGACCACGGATTCTGGATGCGGAAATAGGGCGCGGCGTCGGTGCCGGTGCTGGCGCTCCATTGCCAGCCGCCGTTGTTGCTCGCGATCTCGCCATCCACGAGCCGGCGCATGAACCAGCTCTCGCCGTGCATCCACCAGACGCGCAGATCCTTCGTCAGAAACATTGCCACGATCATCCGCACGCGATTGTGCATAAAGCCCGTGGCTGCAAGCTGGCGCATCCCGGCATCCACGATCGGAAAACCCGTCTGCCCCGCGCACCAGCGCTGGAATTCCGCGCCGCCCGGCCGCTCCTCGGGACGCCAATGATCGCGCCACTGCAGCGCGCGCGTGTCGGGCTGGAATTCATGCTCGAGCACCGCGGGCGTGTGCCAGAGGACGTGGAAGTAAAACTCGCGCCAGATGAGTTCATTGATCCAGATGCCGATGCTCTTGCGCTGCGCCGCGGTGGCGCGCGCCGCGAGTTCCGTGCAGCGCGCGTGGATCTCGCGGATCGAGAGCAGACCCCAGCGGAGATCCTGCGAAAGCCGCGAAGTGTTTTCGGCTAAGGGGATGTCGCGCAGCGTCCCGTAGTCGAACACCGGCCCGTCGAGGAATCGTCCGAGCCGCTGGCGGGCCGCCGCTTCGCCCGGCTCGATCACTTCCGCATCCGACGTGAGTCCCCACGTTGCCAGCGTCGGCAGATCGAGGCTCGCGAGTTTCGGCGGAGTGGAAAGGCGCGTGACCGTGCGGCTAGGCGCGGGCTTGTCGAGTTTCAGCCAGGCCCGCGCATAGGGGGTGAAGACGCGGAACGGCGTGCCGCTGCCCGTGAGCACTTCGTCGCGCTCGTGCAGCGCGTGATCCTGGTGCGGATGCACCGTCACGCCCAGTCGCTCCGCCATCGCGGTGACGCGCGCCTCCATCGCGCGCCCGTCCGGATCGGGATCGCGCGCGAAATGGATCGCCGCCGCGCCGGTCTCGCGAACCAGTTTCTCCATCGCCAAATCCGCGGGACCTTCGCGCACGATCAGCCGCCCGCCTTTCGCTGCGAGATTCTTTGCCAGTGAGGCCAGGCATCCGCACAGGAATTCCTGCCGCGCCGCGCCGCACCAATGATGAGCGCGCTCCCAGTTGCTGAGGATGAATACGGGAACCACCTGATCGTGCGCGGCGGCGGCGTTCAGGGCGGTGTTGTCCGCGATGCGCAGGTCGCGGCGCAACCAATGGATGGCGATGGACACAGGCGTTTTTTAGAAACGTTCGGTCACGACGGACGGGGTGGGAGCAGGCCCAGCTTTGGCCGCGGCGGATGCGATCAGGGTTTTGAGGAGATCTGTCCCGTGGAGTTGCTCGATGAAACGGGAGGGAATCGCGGACATCCCCGCAGCGGCTCCGAGCAGCGCCCCGACGACGGCGCCGCGGTGGCAGTTGTCGCCGCCGACGTTCGCGTTGGCGATGACGCCAGCTTCGAAATCGGCCGCGTATTTCCACGCGAGGTAAAGCGAAGCCGGGAAGGCGTCGGCGATGTAGCAGGCGGGGCTCACGCGATGGCCGATGACGACTTCATCGGGTTCGCGCGACCATTGGTCGGCCTTGCGCTGCGAGAACCAATCGGTGCCGTGCCGGAGGATCGCTTCGCGGAGATCGGCCCCGGCGAGGGTGTCGCAGAGGATTCTCGCGAGGGCGTCGCCAGCGGCGAGGACTTCGTCGCTCCGATGGGTCAGCGCGATATGCTCCCGCACTGCGGCGCGGACGGCTCTCACGTCCGGAGCGAGGCCTGCGCACAGGATGCCCACATGCGCGAGACCGCCGATGTGGATGTCGCTGCCGGCGCACTTTCGCGGAGCGATGCCGCGGGCGTATGCGGTGAAAAAGTTCCGGTGATACTCTTCCACGTAAGTGTCGCGATGCTGCCCCGGGGTGAGCATGAAGGTGATGTAGCGCGAGAGGTAATCAGCGGCGTCGTAACGGCCGTTCGCGATGAGCGATTCCGCCAGCACTTTTGCGAGCTGCAGGTTGAGCGTGTTTTCCCCGGCGCGGAGGAACTGATGATAGTGAATGCCGCGCTGGCCCCAGTACTGCGCCTGCTCGCGGAGGATGTCGCCGCGCTCGTTCAGTGGCGTGTATTCGGAGCGCCAGAGGATGCTGTCGGCATGCGGGTTTTTCGGTGCCAGGTAGTCGCGCACGATGCCGTAGTCGCGTTTCAATGCGGCGCGGTCGTAATACCAATGAACCGGCATCGCGAGCGCATCGCCGATCAAGGAACCCCACGCGGCTCCGGCGCGTTGATCGGTGGTTAAGGGAGTCATGGGTGTGAGATGCAAGGAGTCGTGAATTTTACCGCCTCGGAAGCGACGCACTCGGACGGGCAGCGCGGTTTTTGAAACCTGAAGGTGTGAGGTCCGCGGCGCGGAATCCGCGATTCATGTCGAGACCGAGCATTTTCCAGTGATGCGCGTGGAGGTCAAAAGGCACCCGGATTCGTTCGTCGAAATCAGTGGGCCAGAGGATGCCGTCGATGGTGCGGAAATCGCGGAAGGTTACATCGACCTCCGCGCCGCGGGTGCTTTCGAGGCCGTTGAGCGTCAGGCGCACGCGCCGGAGTTGTTTGGTCGCGCGGTCGATGAAGAGGAGCACGCGATCTTCGGCGGCGGAGCCGAATCCGGGACGAAGCACGGCGAGCACCTCGTCGCAAGTCGCCTTGTCCACGATTGACTCGCCATTCGGCGCAAGCGTGACACCCGGTCGGTCAAAGTAGAACGGCCCGAGCAGGAACATGGTGTAGGCATCGGCGACGAGCGCGGCGGCGCGCGTGGTTGCGTCGTCATGGGATACTGCCCCGTTGTAGCCGACGCTGACTTTGCCCGGCGCGCGGACCACGACTTTCTTTCCCGCCGGGCCGGTGTGCTCTTGCGCGATGACGCGTGGCCCGACGAGCAGCCGCTCCTCCGAATTGCGGCGGAACTTTGTATCCGCAAGCACCGGCTGAAAGCGGGGGCCGAGTGAGGCCCAGCGTCCGTCGTAGCGCACGCTCACGTCGCGGACTTTTGCGAACGCACTCGCACCGTGCGCGCGCTGGGATGCGGCGAGCAACGCCGCGGCTTTGGCGTCGGATTTCGGGATGTCGCGCGTGCAGATTTTCGGCGAGGCGCAGGCGCTCAGGAGACATGCGACCGCGGCGAGCAGGCTGTGCGTAGCGAGCGTGTTCATACGTTTCAGGAAGTGGCGGAAAAATCCGTGGGCGCGCCGACCTGCTCCCACGCGGCGCGCTCGCGCTCGGCGTCGGCGTGTTTTTTGCGCGACTTGTCGTTGGCGTATTTGCCGAGGATGAGACGCAGTGGCGGCGTGTCTGATTCCACGGCCGCGATGATGGCCTGGGCGGCTTTCGCGGGATCGCCGGGCTGTTTGCCCGCCATCGTGTCGAGGAAACGCGCGAACTTTCCGCTCGTGCGATCGTAATCGGCGATGTGGTTCTCCGCGCGTTCGAGCGAACGCGCGATGAAGTCGGTGCGGAACGGTCCGGGCTGCACAATGGTCACTTTGATCCCGAGCGGCTTGAGTTCCGCGGCCAGTGATTCCGAGATGCCTTCGAGCGCCCACTTCGTCGCGCCGTAGATGGAGAACCCCGCGTAGTTCGAAATCACCGCGGCGGCAGAGATGTTCACGATATGGCCGCTGCCTTGCGCCCGCAGGATTGGCAGCGCGGCGCGGATGACTTCCAGCGCGCCGAAGAAGTTCGTGTCGAAATTCCGGGCGATCTGCTGCGCGCCGAATTCCTCCAACGCGCCGACGAGTCCGTATCCCGCGTTGTTCACCACGACATCGAGCCGCCCAAAATCCTCCACCGCCTGAGCGACCACCCTCTTCACCTGCGACGCATCCGTGACATCCAACGCCAGCGCGCGGCAGGTCTCGGGAAATTGCGCGGCGAGTGCGCGGAGAGCATCGACATTCCGCGCCGTGGCCACGACCCGCTGCCCGCGCGCGAGCACCGCGGCCGCCAGCGCCGCACCGAAGCCGCTGGAACAGCCGGTGATCAGCCAGACGCGTGATGAAGTGGTTGGTTCGTCCATTGAGTTTCGGTCGGGGAAATGCGTTACGCCTTCAGCTGCCCGGCGGACGTGGAAAAGTGAAGGCGACGCTGGGCACGCGCCGTCCTCATGCCCGCTTCTTCGCTCACGTCGAAGGTGCGGAGGCAGACGGCCGTGTGGAGAGACACGAGGTAGCTGTCCGTCGGCGAGGGGTCGGCGCTCAGTTGGATGAAGCCGCTCCCGTCGATAAGATGGGCACCCAAAGTCTTCGCCCCCGTCCGGGTCGGAATCACCGTGGTCGCAAAGGGTCCAAGCGTGGTAGTGGAAAAACTCCAGAGGAGGCTGCCGACGGCGTCGTCGCAGCGAAGGAGTTGCTCCAACTTCGGCTCGCCGCGAGCGCGTCACCTGGATCAATCGGATGCTCGATGCCCGCTCCCTTTCCTCAAAATGCCCACTTTACCGCCACCGCGCCAAACGCCGCGGAATCGAGATCAGTGGAGGAAATTTCGCGAGAGTTTCCGTCGCGCAGTTCCAGTTCGCCGCCGAGGGATACTCCGGCGCGCAGATTCACCCGCCAGTGTTCACCGATGCGCTTTTCCACGCTCGCTGCCACTCGCCACAGGCGCAGTTTCACCTGGCGCACGCCCTCTTCCGTCTCCGCCACTTCCCAAGAACTCCCGCCGGGGTAGCCCACCAGCGCCAGCGTCCAGTCGGTGCTCGGCCGCCAGCCGATCGCCACTACCGGCGGCGTCGCCTGCACGATCCACCGGTCATTTGGCCGCCAGATGAACCCGACCGCGCCCATCACCTGCGTCTCATCCAGTCCGGAGCTGGCATACACGCCCACCGCGAGATCCAGCCGCGCGCTCCAGCGATAACCCAGCAGGCCGAGGCCCGAAATCGTGAACGCATCCGAGCCTACCGCCTCGAAATCCGTGGCCAGCCCCGGCGACACAAAGCCGAGCGCCCACCACTGGGAATCTTTCGGTCGCCAAGCCAGCGCCAGCCGCGCTTTCAGCGATTGCAGATCTTTCGTCCCGAGTCCCTCGCGCCCGCCGAAATCCGCGTGATGCCAAGCGTAATCCACACCGACGCCGATCAGCAGATCGCCCCGTTCCCATTTGCCGAGCGGCAGGATGGCGCGCGTTTCCCACATCTCCAGCCCACCGTTGCCGCGGTCGTAGTCGAGCGTCGCCTGATACGTGGTATCGAGGGTGAAGGCTGACGACCCAAAGCCGAGCGCGGCCGGATCGATGAACTCGGTGGCTCGCCCCGCAGGCATCGCCGCAAGCAGGCCGAGGAGGGTGGAAAAGAGGTAGCGGGAAGGAGGCACGGGAGCAGTCCGTTTTGGCGCGCGTCTTGGATGCCTCAGACTGCGGGGCGGTGTCAAAGTAATGGGACAAGTCAGGCCAGCGGAGTGGGGGCCTCCACGCCCGCCAGCAAGACCCTCAAACCCTCGCATGGACAGAAGCCGCGTGGTCAAGATCCGTGTTCCTCCCGCTTCCAATCCGCCGTCGTTGTTCTTTGCTAAAAAGGCCGGTGTTTCAGCCCTGTTTCACTTCGTCGAGCGGCTGAAGCTCACGCGCCGCCGGAGCCTTGCACTTTTCCACCTCGCCCGCTTCCGCGAGCACGCGCAGGGCGAGGCGGGCGAGCGCGGTGGTCACGGCGAGCGTCAGCAGCAGCCCGCCGATCCAGGCGAGATATTCCCACGTCTGCGGGTGGCTTTTCCCCTGCCAGATCCGCAACCCGTGCTGGGCGAGCGTGCCGAGGTAGGCGTAGAGGAAAAGGCCGGGTGCCTGGCCGAGCGCGACCCATAGCAGGCAGGTGCGAAAGCGGATGCGGGTGACGCCGTAGAGGTAGTTCAGCAGGCTGGTGGGAAAGAGCGGATGCACCTGGCTGAGGAAGATGATTTTCCAGCCGTCGCGCGCGATGGCGGCGTCGAGCGCGGCCCACTTCGGGTGATCCAGGAATTTTTTTGCGACCCAGCCGCGGCCGACTTTGCGGCTGAGGAAAAAGGCGACCGCCGCGCCGGCGACGTTGCCCGTCAGATTGAGGAAAAAGCCCCACCACAGGCCGAAGAAAAGTCCGCTCCCGACGGCCAGCACGCCGCCCGGCAGGAGCAGCACATTGCACGCGGCGAAGAGCAGCGGGTAGAGCACCGCGCCCCAGAATTCCATCGCGCCGACTTGGCGCTGCAACTCCACGATGTGGGCCGCGACCGGGTAGTGCCGCCACGCCCAGACCACGCCGCCGGCGACGAGCGCGCCGCCGATAAATTGCAGGTAGAACGCGCGTTTGATTTTCGACATGCCGGTTAGGAGGCGTGCGCGTCTTTGGCCAAAACGGTGAGCGTCTCCGCGAGCGCGGCGAGGTGCGCCGGGGTGGTGCCGCAGCACCCGCCGATGAGGCGCACCCCGCTGGCGGCGAGTGCCGGGAGCGCGTCGGCGAAGTCCTGCGGCGTGGCCGGATACGCGAGCCCGCCCGGTGTGCGGGTCGGCAGGCCGGCGCTCGGAAATGCCGCGAGCGGGCCCTGCTCGCCGAGCCCGGCGAGCAGGCGCACGGCAGCGGCGGGGCCGTTCACGCAGTTGATCCCGACCACGTCGGCCTCGGCGGCGCGGAGTTTGGCAAAGGCCGCGGCGAGCGGCGTGCCGTCGGGCAGGCGTCCGTCGTCCGGGCAGGCCAGCGAGGCGATGACCGGGCAGTGGTGCAGCGCGTGTTTCACCTGCACGGCGAGGAGCAGCTCCTCGAGATCGAGGAACGTCGCGAGCAAAATCACCCGCGCCCCGCCGTCGAGCAGCGCCCCGATTTGCGCCGTGAAAACTTCCTCGCGATCCACCCCGCGCGCCTCCGCCTCCGCCGCGCTGATCCCGAGCGGCCCGACGCAGCCGGCCACATGCGCGCCGGTCCCGCGCGCGGCGTCTTTGGCCAGTTGGGCCGCGGACCAGTTCAGCTCGCTCACGCGCCGCCCGTGGCCATGCGCCGCGAGCCGCACGGCGTTCGCGCCAAAGCTATTCGTCGCGATCACGCGCGCGCCGGCGGCGAGGGCCGCGCCGTGGACCGCGAGCACGGCGTCCGGGCGGCTCACGCACAACTCTTCAAAACAAGCATCCGCGGGCACTCCCGCAGCCATGAGTGCCGTGCCCATCGCGCCATCGCCGGGCAGGATGCGGTGCTGCAGTTCATCGAGAAAATCCATGGGAGCCGCGAAATATCCGCGCCCCGCCGAGCGGTGCCGAGCAGAAAAGCTGGGCCTACCAAGTGCTCGGATCCGGCACCCAGTTCGCCGGCAACGGCGTGACGTCGATGAGGATCGCGCCGGGCGGGCGCTGCTCGTCGCGCGCGAGTTCCGTGACCACGATCTCGCCGGTCTGCACGCCGTCTTTTCGTTTGTAGCTGAGGAGCAGGCGGCGGTGGTGCGGCTTTGGTCCGGGCGGCGGGGGGGCGAGCAGGCGGAGGGTGCGGATGGGTTGCGGGAAACGCTGGAACAGCTCGATGTCGGTGAGCACGACCTGGTCGGCGTAGCGGTCGAGCTGGCGGACGGCACCGAGGCAATTCGTCATGGTGGGCCAGCCCGGTGCCTCGAAGCCGCGAGTGTGAACGGTGTGCATGCCGCCGAGGGTGATGAAAGCGTTCGCGCCCCCGAGCAGCGCACCGACCGGCAGGGCGAGGCGCACTTTCGCGAGCACCTCGACGCCGAGCAAAGCCAGCGCGGCGTGCAGCGCGAATGTGCCGAAAAAATACTGCGGCCCCGGTGGGATGCGGAGCGCGGTGAAGAGGATGAATTGCAGACCGAGGCACGCCACGAGGATCGCGGGGAAAAGATCGCGCGGGGCCACCGCCGCACCCGCGCGGAAGGCGCGCCAGACGGGTGCGACCCGCAGGAGGGCCGCACCGATGCCGAGCCAGATCACCGGGTAGATGAGCCGCGAGAGCCACATCGCGCCGTCCACCAGCCACGCGGGACCCTCCGGCCGCGCGACGCTGCGCGCGTAGTCGAATCCGGTGAGCAGATTGCCGCCGAGGAAAGGCGCGAGCATCGAAAGATAGCGCGCGCTTTTCACCGGATACTGGACGGTCACGGTGCCCTCGGTGAGTCGCGTCCAAACCACGCCAGCGACCGCGCCGAGATAGAGAAAATGCAGGATGAAAAGCACCGCGCCGATGCGCCAGAGTGCGGCTTTATCGGCGCGAAAATCCGCGCGGTGCCGCCAGAGCAGATACGCGCCGATCGGGACGGCGAGCGGCAGGGCTTGCGGATGATTGATGGGCAGCAGGACGACGCACACGGAGCACAGCCGCAGCGACCACGCGCGCTTCGTTTGCAAAAAATCCGCGAGGGCCGCGAGGGCGAGCGTGCCCATCGGGATGGTGAAACTCGCGTCCCATAGGATGCGGTGAAACGCGACGATGTTCGGCGAAACGACGATCGCCGCGGCGAACCATCCGCGCAGGCCGAGGGTGCGCGCGAGCCACAGCAGACCGACGCTCGTGAGCCCCGCACAGAGCAGACCGCGCAGGACTACGAGGGCGAGCGGGTTGTGCGTGAGGGCGAGGAGCAGCTGATAGATTTGCGTGGGCACCGGCCCGTATGGGACGCCGAAATTTCCAAACAATCCGGTGTGCGCGGGGATGCGGTCCTGATTGAAGTAAAACGCGTTCGCGATCAGCCGGGGCTCGTCGATCAGCCACGAGACATCGCCTGGCCAAAGCACGACCGGGAGCAAAGCTGCGAGCGCCAGCAGCCAAGGCAGGAATGAGCGCGGGGACGTGGTGATAGCCGCGCAGAGTGGGAAAAGCGGGCGCACGGTGCAAGGGGGGAGAGGAAATTCCGCGGATGTGCTATTTGGGGCGCCGCTCATGAATCTCTCCCGCCCGCTGCTCCTGCTGCTCCTCGTCCTGACGACTGTCGCGGTCGGCGCGCCGCCCGAGCCGCGCGTCGCGATTCAGCCGCTGGGCGAAGTTCCGGACTGGGGCATCTTCGGGCTCGGCCAATTGGACCGGCGTCCGTGTGTCGTTTCGACCTTCCGGCTGGGTCGCGGGGTTCCTTTGGCCACGATGCACCGGCGGATCGGCGACGTGGCCGGGCACGAAATCGGGCACACTTTCAATCTGCCGCACTGCGCCACCCCGCGCTGCAGGATGAATGACGCTGGCGGAAAGGTGAAAGTCGTGGACGACAGCACGGGCGAGCTTTGCCCCGCGTGCCGGGAAAAGTTGGGCGAATTGGTGACCGGCCGATGAAGGAAATGTCCGTGCGTGCCGCCGGCACCCCGCCGCCGTCGCCGAGCTTCGGCGAAGCGTGCCGGTTTTGGTTGAAGCTGGGTTTCATCAGCTTTGGCGGGCCGGCGGGGCAGATCGCGATCATGCACGAGGAGCTGGTGGAAAGACGGCGCTGGATCAGCGAGGAGCGGTTTTTGCACGCGCTGAACTACTGCATGCTCCTGCCGGGCCCGGAGGCGCAGCAGCTCGCGACCTATGCCGGCTGGCTGCTCCACGGCACGCGGGGCGGGTTGGTCGCGGGAACGCTTTTCGTGCTGCCCGCGGCGGTAATTTTGTGGGCAATGAGCTGGGCCTACGTGGTTTATGGCCAGCTTCCGTGGGTCGGAGGAATGTTTTCGGGGTTGAAGATCGTGGTCATCGCGATCGTGGCGGCGGCGGCGGTGCGTCTCGGAAGGAAGGTGCTGCAAAACGGTGCGCTGGCGGGGGTGGCGGTTGCCGCGTTCGTGCTGATCGCCTTATGGCAGATGCCGTTTCCACTTTTGATCGTCGCGGCAGCCGTGTTCGGCTGGTTTGGCGCTCGGCTCCGCCCGGCGACCTTCGGAGTGCTGACCCGCCAGGAGAGCGTTGGAGGCATCGGTCCACCGGCCAAACCCGCGATGATCGCCCGCGGGTTCAGGATCGTGGGCATCGGCGGAGCGCTGTGGGCGCTGCCGTTGCTGGGGGTGGGGCTATGGCAGGGTTGGAAGGACACGCTTTTTCAGCAGGGCCTCTTTTTCAGTAAAACAGCCGTCGTGAGCTTCGGTGGAGCTTATTCCGTGTTGACGTATGTCTCTCATTATTATGTAGATAAGTTCGGATATGTGACCCAGAATCAGTTGCTCGACGGGCTCGGGTTGGCGGAGACGACGCCGGGCCCCCTGATTATGGTGCTGCAATTTGTCGGGTTTCTGGGCGCATGGCAGCACCCCGGCGGGCTCTCGCCCCTTTGCGCCGCAACGGTGGGGGCGGCCCTCACCACCTGGGTCACGTTCGTGCCTTCGTTCATCTGGATTTTCCTTGGCGCGCCGTATGTTGAGCGGTTGCGGAACCATTTGCCTCTGGCGGGGGCGTTGTCGGCCATCACGGCTGCGGTGGTCGGCGTGATTGCCCATTTGGCAGTCCAGCTCGGTAGCAAAGTGTTCTGGGCAGAGCCTACGGGCTTTGATTTACTGGGGGTGCCCCTAGCGGTTCTGGCTTTCGTGGGTTTGACGCGCTGGAAATGCGGCGTGATTCCAGTGATCCTGGCTGGCGTCTTATTCGGGATCGGGCGTTTCCTGCTCGCGAGGTGAAATCCGTGGCCGCTGGATCAAGACGGCTAAGAGAGCGATGTCGGAGGGAGTGATTCCACTAATCCGGGCAGCCTGGCCGAGGGTCTCCGGGCGGACGTTTGACAGCTTTTGCCGCGCCTCCGCGCGAAAACCTTCGAGAGTATTGAAGTCGAGATCGGCCGGGATGCGCCTTTCCTCACTGGCGTGAAGCTTTTCGATCGCGGCTTCCTGACGGGAGATGTAACCGGCGTATTTGAGTTCGATCTCCAGCGCCTCCCACCGATCCGCCGAAAAGCCCGACCGCATGCTTTCAGGAAGCTGAACGACGGAATTTTCGGGACGGCGAATCCACTGGGCGACGCGAGCGTCGTCAAATCGTGTGGTTTCCGCGAATGCGCGCAGGCGCTCCAAGTCGGCCATTTTAGTCTGAACCTTGTCCCATCGCCGGGTGTCGGCCAGACCTGCGGCGTGAGCGAGAGGGGTGAGGCGCAAGTCGGCATTGTCCTGCCGCAGGAGGAGCCGGTGCTCGGCCCGGCTGGTGAACATCCGATACGGCTCAGGGGTTCCTTTGGTCACGAGATCGTCGATCAACACTCCGATGTAGGCGTCGGACCGTTTGAGGTGAAACGGTGACTTCCCGAGCACTTTGAGCGCGGCGTTCGCGCCCGCGATCAGCCCCTGCGCCGCGGCCTCTTCGTAGCCGGACGTGCCGTTGATCTGCCCGGCGAAATACAACCCCG
>Ga0114966_10002554_pt1 | contig 16203 bp, 7 predicted proteins | sample M_130207_XF_Meta_FD_87029 | JGI IMG/M metagenome (GOLD analysis project Ga0114966, IMG submission 87029) | Freshwater microbial communities from Lake Montjoie, Canada to study carbon cycling - M_130207_XF_MetaG | ecosystem: Environmental > Aquatic > Freshwater > Lake | place: Lake Montjoie...
GAACCAAGAACCAAGAACCAAGAACATGAAACTCACTACCCTCACCGCTCTGCTTGGCTTCGGCATGTCCGCCGCGAGCCTCGCCGCAGAACCTTTTCGCGTCTATGCGCCTGCCAGCAAGACGCAAACTCTTTGGATCGTTGACGCCGTCCCCAAGAAGGACGGAGGATTGGAACTCAAGCTGGCCGAGAAGCGGGACCTGGGTTTTAACGGTCTGGTCATCGCCGCGCACCCGAAGAAACCGCTGCTCTACATCGCGGGCGGCGGCAGCGCACCGGGCAAGGTGCCCGGTGCGGTGGTGACGTTGGCGAAAAACGGCACCTATACGAGCCATCAGCGCGTGGACCTGAATGACGATGCTGCCTACCTCAGCCTCGACCGCAGCGGTGCGTTTCTTTTCGGTGTCAGCTATGGAAACGGGCGGCTGAATGTCTATCGCCTGGGTGAAGACGGACTGCCGGGAAAGGCCGTGGCGACGGTCGATGAAGGAAAGCAGGAAGCTCACTGCGTCCTGATTTCGCCGGACAACCAGTTTCTCTACATCCCCTATGTGAAAGGCAACCTGGCACTCTTCCAATACCGCTTCGATGCGACCTCGGGGACTGTCACGCCGCTCGCTCCGGCCAATGCGAATCCACCGGTCGGCACCGGCCCGCGCCACCTCGTCTATCACCCCAGGTTGCCGATGGTCTATTTCACGAACGAGCAAGGCATCGGCCTCTCTACCTACGAGCGGCGCTCCGACGGTCAGCTCGCTCTGAAGCAGGACATTGCGATTCTGCCAGAGGGAATGTCGAAGGAGGGCCTCAGTGCTTCCGACCTAGAGATCACGCCGGACGGCAGGTTCATCTTCGCCGGACTGCGGGGACACAGCCAAGATTTTGATCGGATTGCCCGCTACCGGGTGAAAGAAGACGGGCAGGCCGAGTTACTCGGGTTGACACAGGCGGACAAGATTCCGTGGGGGCTGGCGCTGTCTCCAGACGCCAAGCATCTCCTCGTTTCCGCCTACAATGGGGCGACCCTCACGGCCTACCGAATCACCAACGAGGGTGATTTGGAAAAGGCAGCAAGCCTGACCTGGGACGCCGAGATTTCAGACCTCCTCACTCTCGCCGCAACAAGCACTGCTGCACCTGATCTTTCCAAAGTCACTTCCCTCGCCGATCTCGATGCCGTCATCGCCGCCACGACCGATGCGGCTTTGAAGCAGGCGCTCTCCGGGCACGCCGATGCCATCATCGCTGCTGCCGAGCGGCACCCGCATGTGGCGGCGGTCATTGCCACCATCGAGAAAGCGCCGGGCACATTCACGAAGATCAACACCACACCTGAGGCATTGAAGAAAGCGGCGGGAGGCGACCTCCCGATCTTTGACACGCTCACGCAGGTCAGCACCAGCATCCTGGGCGGGAAAGCCCACGACGATCGCAAGGAAAACGAAGATCCCTACAATGCCGCCTTCATCGAGCACCTTGGGCACATTCCCTCACTGAAGGCCGTCAAGCTCGAAGCATCGGGAATCCAGGACTCCTGGGTAGCTCCGCTGCTCAAGCTCAAGAACTTGAATAACCTGCACGTGAGTGGCTTCGGCAGACTGGGGGATGCCAGCCTCGCTCAGCTCCAGCGGCTCACCGAGTGTCCTCATCTCACCCATCTCGAGCTGGCCTATTTTGGCGCTGCCACCGATACGGGTTGGGAACAGCTGGCCAGCCTGAAAAACCTGGAGTTTTTCTCGCCGCGGGGGGCTCGTTTCCCCGGCCATTTCTTCGCCAAGTTCAAGGGATGGACCAAACTCAAAAACATCAACTTCCATAGCAACAGCCTTGATGACGAAGGGTTCGGCTACGTTTGTGAAAACTTCCGTAACCTTGAGTTCATCAAGCTATGGCACTCCCAACTCATCACTGATGCCAGTGCCGATCACCTGAAAAAACTGAAAAAACTGAAAGGCATGGAGATCAGCTGCTCGAAGGCCACTGCTGGCCTGCTCAAGCACTTGGGCGAGTTGCCGATTGAGTATGCGGCGCTCGAATACGGCGTGAACACCCCGGCCTCGGACGCCATCGCCTCGGTCAAATCCATCCCCACGTTGCGACGGTTGAAGTTGGTAGGCGTTCCACTCTCCGATGCGGATCTCGCCGCGCTCGCCAGTGCGACCCAGATCGAAGAACTCTCCATCGGACTCGACGACCTGCCGGACGAGCGCTTGCCGCAATTGCGGGGCTTCTCCTTCCTGAAATCTCTGTGGCTCGTTTCAACCAAAAAGAAACCCTTCAGCCCGGAGACCCAGGCGAAACTCAAAGCCTTGCTGCCGAGGGTTGAAGTCACGTTCAGCAACTGATGCGAGTTTCGTTCGTGCCACTTCAAACCAAGAACGTAAGAACAAACAACGATGCGGCCCTTCATCTTCTTCTGTTGTGTCATCTCGTTCGCCGTCCTCCACGCCGAGGGCAAGTCGCGGTTTCGTGCCGATGCCGATGGTCCGGTGAAGACGACTGAGAAGCGAGTCAATCCGAAGGACGGCAAGCCCGACGACAAGTCGGACTGGTATCAGCTCGTCGATGGCGAGTTCCCTCCCGAGGGATCGGCGCATGCGGTCTCGGGTGAGTTGATTCAGGTCGATCATCTGGAGCGCCGGTTCCAGATTCGCGTGGATCGCAATGACAGCCAGCAGGCGGGTTTTCACGATCTGCCGCTGGAAGCGGGCCTGCTGCCTTACGGTTCGGTCTGGTATCACGGCGCGCCGGCCGCGTTGCAGGACATCCCGCTCGGCACCCAACTGCAGGGATTGTTTTACCTGAGAGATCCAAACGAAAAGACGCCGCTGCCTGAAACCTCGAACAGTCGCAAAACGGACGAATGGGAGTTCCGGCGCTGCCTCCGCTTGGAGGACGATTTCACCTTCCACGCACGGCAGAAGCACCACTGGAAAATCGAGAGCGTGGATCTCGACAAGAAGAAGCTCAGCGTCACGCTCATCGAGAACGGCCAACCCGTGGGCGATGGCAAGGCGAAGACATTCGGTTTGCAGGGCAGCACGCGCGTGTTCCAAGGGAACGGCTTCAGCACAGTGAAGTCGCTGCAAGCCGGGCAGACCGTGCTCTTCAACCTCACGTGGGCCACGCTCTACGGCCCGCGGCGCATCACCGCCATCTGGCTCGACGAAGAAAGTCGTTCGCTGGCGACCGAGCATCAACGGGAGGTGCATCGCAGCCACATCCGCGAGCGAGGCCTCGCCGGGTATGTGACCGCCGTGAACGACAAGAAGCAGATCGTGACGATCACGTTATTCGACGGTGTGGATTCCCAACTCTTTGCCGAACTCAAGGGCCTCAACGAGGAGCCGCAAGGCCGGCCGTTCTCCTTTCCCGAAGATGATCCGAAGGCGCCCAAGGGGGGCATCGCCGTCTCGCGAGAATGCCTGCTGACCTACGACCCCGTCAATGATTGCAACGGCGGGAACATCATCGAGTTCGGCAAGGTCCCCGTGGCTCCCGGCTGCAGCGGCGTGCAGATCAAAGTGAAATGCAGCATGTTGCTTGAAGGCTACCGCCCGAATCGCGTCGTGCGCTTCTACCCCGCCACATGGAAAGTCGAGGCGCTGCCGCAAGAAGAACGCTTCGAGGGCCGCGAGTAGCCATCGCGAGTTCGACATGGATGCTGAGTTTTCTGTGTTCATTCTTGAGAAACACTGACCTGTTGGTACGACGGACTGGAAGACCGTCGTATTGGCAAAAAGTCACCTGCCCATTGCCTTGCCTTACCGCCTCAGTCGCGGCTGAGGTGCATCCATATCTCGCAATCCAAATCAAGACAGCCAATGAACCAAACCACTCGACTCCTTGTTGTCCTTCTCGCCTTCGCTTTGCCTTTTGGCACGCGAAGCTCCGCCGCAGACAAGCCCGTCAAACACCGCATCCTCTTCACCGAGTATGGCAAGGGGCCGAACCGCTTCGTCGAACTCGATGCCGATGGGAAGATGGTCTGGGAATTCAAGCCACCGAGCACCACGGTCATCTTCCAAGTGCTGCCAAATGGAAATATTCTCTTCGGTTACGGCGGCACACCCACGGGAGTGCGTGAGATCACTTCGCGCAGCGAGACGGTGTTCGATTACGTCAGCAACTCGCATCAGGTCTTCGGTTGTGAACGCCTGATAAACGGAAACACACTGGTCGCTGAGCAGGAGCCTTGTCAGGCCGTGGAAGTGAATCCCAAGGGCGAGGTCGTGCATGTCACTCCGCTGAACACGAACGTGAAGGGCTTTCACCTTCAGGTGCGCAACGTCCACAAGCTCGCGAACGGCAACATCCTCGCCGCGCATGAAGGCGAGGGCGCGGTGCGCGAGGTGGACCCGGACGGCAAGGTCGTGTGGGAATACACCGGCGTCACCAACACTGGCGAAGCACAGCGGCTCGCCAATGGCAACACGCTCATCTGCTGTGGCACGCAGAAGCGTTTGATCGAGGTCACACCAGACAAACAGATCGTGTGGGAGTTCAGCGACAAGGATGCGCCGGATTTGAACCTCACCTGGATCTCCAGTCTTCAGCAGCTCAAGAACGGAAACCTGCTCATCGGTAACTTCATGCGCGGCAAGGAAGGCCAGGGCGCTCATGCCATTGAGGTCACTCACGACAAGGACAAGCGGGTCGTCTGGAAATGGGAAGACCACAGCCTCATCAAGTCGCTCACCACCGTCCGCGTCATCGGCGAATAACCTCACACACACGACCATGCCAAAAAAGTGCCATCACCGACGACACCTTCCCCGATCTCAGCATTGAGGAATCTAAACCCCTCCCCCAGAAAATCCAGTTTCCTACCAGCGGCCCGATGGGTGGCACACGCTCATGGATTACTTCTTACTCGATGAGGATGTCGGGAGGATGAGCCGCGACAACGCATCGAGGCGGTGATGTACTTGTTCGGTCGCGACAGCGGTTTGGCTGCTGAAGATGCCTTCGGCGGTGTTGGGATTGCGGTCGTGGAGCGGGAAGAGCGAACCGCAGATGTCGACTCGCAGTTGGTGATCTTTGGCGATCGTCGCGGCACACGGGCCCAGATCGACGGTGATCTCGTAAACATGACCGGGCTTCATCAGCTCCGGCTTGAGCAGCGAGTTGCGATAGCGACCTCGCAGAATTCCGGTGGCGAGGTTCTGAGCAAATCCGTCGGGGCGAACAGCGACCAACTTCACGGCCCAGTCGGCGTCGAGTGTGTCGGTGCTGACGTGTAGTTTCGCTTCCACATTACCGGCGAAGGTGAGCGGTTCGGCGAGCGGACCCGTACTGTAGACGAGCACGTCGTCGCGGTCTTCGAGCGCGGTTTGATCGACCGGTCCCCACACGGCGGCTTTGATCGGTCGCGTCGCCGTGACCGGGCAAGCAGGCACTGGATTCGCGGGATCGGCGCGGAAGGTATCGGCGGGTTGCTCCTTCGTCGGAGCTTCGCGCGACAGCCGACCGGTTCCATTGCGCGTGTTGGCCTTGCCGTCGGAGTGAAGGAAGAACGATGTTGGGGTGACACCTTCCGGCGGCCACTGCTGCGCATCGCGCCACACATTGTCTCCCATCGAGAAATAGCGCACCGGCGGAAACGGCTTCGCCTGTGCGGCAGCGTCTTGCTTCAGGTGACGTTCAAACCAATCGAACTGAATCGCCGCGATGTCGAGCGCCGCCTCGGAGCCAAAGTCGACTTCCGCCACCTGCGCCTTCCCGATCGTGCCATGATCCCACGGTCCGAGCACCAGTCTCTGCTGCCGGCGAGTCTCTGGATCGCGGGCTTGCTTCTGCATGATCACGAAATTGTCGACGGACTCGCGCGAGAAGAAATCGTAGTAGCCCACGACATGCAGCGCTGGGAGTTGCAACTCGGGCAACCGCGACGTCAGATCGAGCCGCGTCCAAAAACCATTCGGCTCGGGATGAGTGAGATACGCATCCAGCCACGGCATTGGCCAACCGATCGCTTCGTCGATATCGCTGAGCGGTAGACGCATCAATGCGTCATTCATGTCGGCTGGTTTCACACTCTCGGGCTTCGGCGTGTTGCCCGCGATCCACCCAGAGATCAGCGCGAGCCGCACTGAGCCGCCCAAATACAGGTTCCTGTAAAAACTACTCCACGTGGCTTGCGGAGCGATGACGGCGAGCCCCGGCGGATTCTCCACCGCCGCCTGCCACTGCACGGCTCCAACATACGAACCCCCGACCATGCCGACTCGTCCGTTGCACCACGGCTGTCGCATAATCCATTCGATGGTGTCATAGCCATCCTGACCCTCGTTGTTGTACGGAGCCAATGCACCCTCCGACGCCCGCGTGCCGCGACAATCCTGCGCCACAAAGACATAGCCCGCTTTGACCCAACGCTCGCCGATGGCCTTCTGCTTCGTGCGATCGTACGGCGTGCGTATGAGGACGACCGGAGCAAGTTTGCCAGCGTCATCGCGATAGACATCGGTCGCGAGCTTGATGCCATCGCGCATCGCCACGTTGAGCATTTCCGTTTTGAACTCGGCATGCACCGAGTTGCCGAGCATGAGGGTAACGAGAACTAAGAGCTTGGTTTTCATAGCGATTCTCAGGTGTTGATTTCTTGTAGGACGCCCTTCCCAGGGGGTCGGTAATTGCTTCGTTTAATGTCGCAAAGACGGCATGGAAAGGCCCTCCTACCAACCAGCTCACGCCAAGATCTCCTTCACGACTCCGGTGCTGTCTCCGTGGCGGTCGGACTTGATGCCGAAGCCGTTGATGATGGTGAGCCATAGGTTACACAGCGGTGTGTTCTTTGGCGCGACGACATGTTGGCCGAGCTTCAGGCCGGCTGCTCCGCCGGCGATCAGCGTCGGGCAGTTGTCGAGGTAATGGATCGTGCGGATGTTGCTGCCGTAGGTCAGAACGGTGTGGTCGAAGAGGCTCGTGCCGTCGGGTTCTTTCGTCGCTTTCAGTTTGTCGAGGAAACCGGCCAGCAACTCGCTCTGCACGGCGTCTCGCTTCTGCGAAGCATCCATGCGATCGCCCGGCGTGTAGTGGCTCATGTCGTGTGGCGCGACCTTGATTCCGAGGCTCGTCAACAACGTCCCGACCGGTTGGCGATAGGTGATGACGCGTGTGCTGTCGGTCTGCAGCGCGGCGACCATCAGGTCATACATCACTTGAATCTCATCGCGTCCGGCGAGGCCCGGCTTCGGCTCGGCGAGTGCCGCTTTGGGCTTCGGCACGTTGAGCCATTGCTCGTCCTTGCCGAGTCGCGTTTCGATGTCGCGGATGCTCTGAAAGTACTCGTCGAGCTTGTCGTTGTCGGTCTTGTTGAGCCCGCGTTGCAGGTCTCCCGCATCGGTCGTCACGGCATCGAGCACGCTGCGTTTCTGAGCGAGCAGCGCTTGGCGTTCGGCCAGCGAAGTGGTGTCCGCCGAGAACAACCGATGAAACGCGATCACCGGATTCTCCAGTCCCGCGACCGGCTTGCCGCGCAGATCCCAAGCAAGCGACAACCCCGGCCCGTGTCCCGAGTTCGACACATCAGGACTGTTGAGCTGCAACGACGCGAAGCGAGTCTCTCGACCGAGCTGCGCCGCGATGACCTGATCGACCGAGATGCTGTTGTGAAAACTCTGACCTGGCTCGGCGTAGCGGTTCGCTCCCGTGAGCCAGAACGTGCTGCCCCAGTGCGCTTCGTTGGCGAACTTGTTCGAGAGCCCTTGCACGACGGTGAAGTCCGCCTTGTGTCGAGCCAGCGGAGCGAGTCCTTGCGGCAGCGCGTAATCCGCGCCGGTCTGCTTCAGGTCGGGAAACCATGTTTCATTGGTGACACCCCAACCAAAGTTAAGAAACACCGCCCGCTTCGGGCGCGTCGTCACGGTGTCCGCCGCAGAGGTAAAGCGGCGAAACCCGAGAGATTCGAGCGCCGGCAGCGCGATGAGCGCACCGGCGCTGCGGAGGAAATGGCGGCGGGATTGGTTGCGATTCATAATGGCTCACTTGGTTTGGAATGCCTGGCTTTGCACGATGGCGTGAATGAATTCGCGGAGGGCAAAGTCTTTTTGAGACGCTCGTTGGACGACGGTTGTCGCGAGGGCTTCGTCAGCGAAGCCGTAGGGGCGGCCGAAGGCGTATTCGATGAGGGCTTCGGTCAGACCGCGTGAAAATTGGTCGGGCTTCAAGGCGATGATGTCTCGCAACTCGAAGTAGGTCTTGAACGACGGGCCTTTGTGGAGCGAGCCGCTGGGGTCGATCGGCCATTCCTTTTTGCCGACACCCTTCTTCTCGTAACGGTCTTCGGTGCGCCACTTGCCGACTGCGTTGAAGTTCTCCAAACCGAAGCCGATCGGGTCGATCTTGCGATGGCAGCTCGCGCACTGCGGCTGCTCTTGATGAGCCATGATGCGTTCGCGCGTGGTGAGTAACTTGCCTTCCAGCCGAGTCAGTTGCGGGACGTTCGGCGGCGCGGGGGGCGGCGGGTCGTGTAAGAGTTTTCTCAGCACCCAGGCACCGCGCTCGACGGGGCTGCTCACTTCTCCGTTGCTGCCCATCGCCATGATCGCGGACATGCCGAGCAATCCGCCGCGCGGTGAATCGGCAGGCAACGGCACCTTGCGGAACTCGTCGCCGCTCACGCCATCGAGGCCGTAGAAGTTCGCGAGCAAGCCGTTGACGACGACATAGTCGGACTTCAGCAAGTCGCGCGCACTGCCGTTCTCGCGGAGCAAGAAGGCGACGGTTTCATACACCTCGCGCCGCGCGGCGGCCTTCATGCTCTCGTCGAAGTCTCGAAAGAGCTGCGTGTTGAATTGGAAGAAGTCGAGCCGCTCCATGCTGAGCCATTGCGGCACGAAGCCCTGCACGAACTCGCGCGACTTCTCGTGCGACAACATGCGATCGACCTGAGCGGCGAGCATGTCCGGCCTCTGCAAGTCGCCGCTGCGAGCCAACGCGAGCAATGTCTCATCCGGCGGTGCGCTCCAGAGGAAGTAGGAGAGGCGTGTGGCGAGCTCTGTTGAAGACAAGGAAACATTGGCAGAGGGGGAGACGGGGGGAGCGGGAGACGGGGAGACATTGGTCGCGGCCTTCTTCGCGTCGGCGAGGCCGCCAGTTTCTTGCAAGTACAGAAACCTCGGTGAGGCCAGCACGACGCTCAGTGGTTCGCGGATCGCGATGTCGAACTTGTCGCCGGCTTGCTGCCGCGTTTCGAACAGCTTGACTAGCTTGTCGACGTACTCGGGCTTTGGCGTCTGATCGCGGAAGGCTCGGACTGCGAAGCGTTCGAGGATCGCTCGCGCATGATCGCGCTCGCTGAGGCCGGTCGTGTTTGCGAACAACACTGGCTCAATGCCGCGCGGCGAGTTGCTGCTGAGCGGTCCTTCCCACTCGACCCAATCAATCCACAGAGCAGAGACGGGACCGACTCCGGTCTCTTTGCGAGCGGCGGTGTAGATCTCGTGATCGAGCTTCACGTCGCGCTTCTCGCGCAACACAAACGTGCGAGGGCCGTCCGCGATGATGCTGACCGGCACTTCGATGACTTGCGGCTCGTCGGTCGTGCCACTGATCTGAAAGGTCTGCATCAGCGTGAAGTCTTCTTTCTCCTCAGGCTTCATGCGGCTGCCGAGCGTCACGAAATGCCGCTCTTTGGGCGTGCCTTTGACGGTCCCAATGCGGAACCGCAGGACGTAGTCGCCGGACGGAGCCTTCTCGATTTCGTGCTTCGTCTTCAGCCATCCCGACGGCTGATCGGGCGGCAGCGTGATGACCTCTTCGGGATGCACGTTGAAGATCGTCAGATAAGCGCCGGTCTTCGTGAGCGGGTCGTCCAGGTAGCGTGTGAACGTCGGCCCGTGCTCCTGGAACACCTTGACGCGGAACTTCGCTTCCTGCTCGTCCGGGATGCCCTTCTGCGGCTGGCCAGTCGCCAGGAATTCTTTTGCCGCCTCATAGCCCCCCTTGAAGTAGCCGTTGTAAGTCCCACCCACCATCGCGTTCGCATGCAGTTCGACTTCGCGGCGTTGCTTGATCGTCGTCGGGATGGCATCCACCGCACTCGCGTTCGCCACCTCGATCCAGTCGATCCACAGCGCGACTTCCGGGCCGATGCCATTGCGCTTTTTGGCTTCGGCAACCAATCGTTGCCCGACCTCCTCCGAATCCTGTGTGCCCTTTTCCCGCAAGAAGAAGCCACGCCCTTCGGCCGGGAAGAACTTGAGCGGGATCTCCAGGAGTTGCGGTTTGTCCGGTGTTCCGGTGATTTGATGAGTGCTAAGAATTTTGCTCGCGACGCCGCGCGCGAGCGGGTCATGCAGCGATCCGAACTCGACGAAATGCCGCGTGGCCGGCGTGTTCTCCGTGGCCGCCATTCGGACGCGAACCACATAGTCGCCTGCCAGCCAGTCACCGGGCAGCTGAAAGGAATGACTCGGATTGAAAGCGGTATCGCCGATCGTGAGATACGCCCCGGACTTCGCTCCCGGCTGTTCGAGATAGTAGCGGAAATACGGTCCATTGTTGGTCCACACATAGCGGCCCTGGACATCGGCTTGCGCGGCATCCTGAAAACCATAATCCACAGGCGAAGGCGCTCCCGGCAGCTTTTGCCATGCCAAGTAGAAATCAGCCGGGTTGGCTGGCTTTTCCGAACGGAGCTTCGCGGCCAGGGCTGCGTTCTCCGGCCTTTGCGCGACCGCATCAACAGCCGCAGTCCACGTCAGGTAGCGTTCGTAGATCTTGGCCCGGTCAGCCATTGTCCGGGCGATCCTAGCGCTTGCTTCCTCTCCTTCCAGACGCATCCGCTGTGGCGGCGTAGCAGACGCGACAGGCAGTTTCGCCGCAGCAGCACTCTCGACCTCGATCCAATCAAGCCACAACGCGAACTCCGGCCCGATGCCATTGAGTTGTTTTGCTTCTGCAAAGAGGCGGTTCGCAGCCACATCGGTTCCGAACGAACCCTTTTCTTGAAAGAAGAACCCGTGCCCTTTCTGCGGCGAGAACTTGAGCGGGATCTCAAGCACTTGCGGCTGAGCCATCGTGCCCGTGATTTGATGACTGCTGATGACCGCTCGCACGCCGCTGTCGTGTTGCGAACCGAACTCGACGAAGCGTCGCGCTGGCGGAGCGTTCTCTGTCGCCGCGATCCGCACGCGGACGATGTAGTCTCCGGGCGGCCAATCGCCGGGCACTCGGAACGGCTGATAGGGATTCACGAAGACGTCGTCGAAGGTGAGATAGCTGCCCGTCTTCGCGCCCGGCTGAGCGAGATACGCCTTGTGGTGCGGCACATAGTGGACCCAGTCGCGACGTCCCATTTCGTCCGCGTTGACGGCATCAACGAAACCAAAATCCTTCGGCGATGGAGCCCCTTTCAGACGCTGCCATTGAAAATACAGGTGCGTCGCGTTGCCCTTCTTCTCGTCCCGAATCAGCGCGGTGAGTTCAACGTTCTCCGGCTTCTTCGCCGCCTCATCGACCGCCGTCGTCCACTTCACATAACGGTCGCGATCAGCAACTCGCTGCTCCAACGCCTTCGCGATCCGAGCGTTCCGCTCTTCCGCTTCGACATGCATCCGCCGCGCAGGCTGAGACGGTGCAAACCGCGCGAAGGACTCATCAATCGCTTGCCGCCCGAGTGCGAGGTATTGCTCAAACTGGTCGCTCGACATGAAAAGCGACGACCCCACCGTGTCGAACGTTCCGGCGCCCCCGTCCGCGGGCAGCTCGTTCACGCGCAAATCCACGCCGAGCAAGTCGCGGATCGTGTTCTTGTATTCGCGCCGGTTCAGCCGCCGCATCGTGATTTTCCCTCGCACATCGCCGAGCGACTGCCGCGCCGTCACCAGCGTGTGCGACAGTGCATCTAAAAACTCCGTCTTCGCCCCGCGCTCCGGCTGCTTTGCATCTTCCGGCGGCATCTCGCCGGCGTTGAGCTGATTGAGAATCTTCTGCCAGCGATCAGCGAGTTCGATCGAACCAATCTCAAACGCGATGTCATCCAGCCGCAACTTGCCTTCCTGCTTCTCGGCGTTGTGACACTCAACGCAGTAGCTCTTAAAGAACTCCCGCTGCTTCTCATCGAGCCGAGCCGGAGGCGTCTCCGCTGCCCCGATCTCCGCAACGGAGATCAGCCCGCCCAATAACAGCACCGCCAGAGTCTGGATGCACTTCATAGGGTAGCCTTCGTGTCGACTGCTGCGCCGAGGTTTCAAGATTTCGTACGACTTCCTTTCCAGGGCGTCAAAATGTGCTGTGTTTGACGTCACGAAGACGGCCTGGAAAGGCCGTCCTACCAACACGCTCACGCGAGGATCTCCTTGACGACCGAGCCATGCACGTCGGTCAGGCGGAAATCGCGGCCGACGTGGTTCCAGGTGAGGCGGGTGTGGTCGATGCCGAGCAGGTGGAGCATGGTCGCGTGCAGGTCGTGGATGTGGACTTTGCCGTCAATCACTTGATAGCCCATGTGATCGGTTTCGCCGTAGGTCAAACCACCTTTCACGCCACCACCAGCCATCCACGCACAAAAACTTTCGGGCTGATGTTCGCGACCGTGCTTGTCGATCGGTGCAGTGCCGCTGAGGTCCTGGCTCCACGGCGTGCGACCGAATTCGCCCGACCAGAGGACCAGTGTGTCATCGAGCTGTCCGCGCTGTTTGAGATCCTTGAGCAGTCCTGCGATTGGTTGATCCGTTTGTTGACAGAGCCGCGGAAGGTTGCCACGAATGTCGCCGTGATGGTCCCAACCATCCATCGTCACCTGCACAAAGCGCACGCCGGACTCGCTCAGCTTGCGCGCCAGCAGGCACGCGCGACCGTGCTTGTCGCTCTCATTGCCGCCAATGCCGTAGAGTTCAAGCGTTTCTTTCGATTCTTTCGAGAGATCAACCAACTGCGGAGTCGTGGTCTGCATGCGGAAGGCGAGTTCCATGTTCTGGATCATCCCTTCCATATTGTCGTCGCCATGCAATTCATTGATGAGCCGCTGATTCAATCGCTTCGTTAAGTCGATGCGTTGTCGCTGAATTGCGTCGCTACTGGACGCATTCCGCAGGTTCTCGATCGGCAGTGTCTTGTCGTTGAGCGGAACAGTGAGAGGTGTCCCTTGATGCGCGGCAGGCAGAAATCCCGAGCCGTACGTTCTCACGCCGGGTGCATGAATGCTAACAAAGCTCGGCAGGTTCTGATTCTCGGTCCCGAGGCCGTAGCTGATCCACGCTCCCATCGACGGCCGAACTTCTGTGAAGACGCCGGTATGAAACTGATTCGTCGCACTGGCATGTTGCGGGTTGTCGGCGTTCATCCCGCGCAGCAAGCAGATGTCGTCCGCCACGCTCGACAGATGCGGCAGCAGATCGGAGATCATCATCCCCGACTCGCCACGCGGCCGAATCGGAGCCATCGCCCCCAGCGCCAAATACTTCTCTGTGCCGACCTGAGTCACTTCCTTCCGCAACGGCGAATCAATTTTCTGACCGTGCTTGTCGGCGATGAATTTCTTCTCTTGGAAGAGGTCATGCTGCGATGGTCCTCCGGCCATAAACAGGAAGATCACTCGCTTCGCCTTGGGGACCATCCCCGGACTGCGAGCCGCCTGCGGACTGGTCGCGGCATGCATGATGTCAGCCAGCGCCAAGCCACCAAAACCCAGGGCAGCGGTTTGCAATATTCGTCGACGATTGATCGGGAAGTGATGTGCCATGATGAAAAGCTTATCGGAGGAATCATTACGTGGGTTGGGGTGAAGTTCTTATCGAGGAGGCAATTTGGCGCTGTAGTGGACGCAGCGATGGCGGTTATCGTCAAAGGCGAAGTGGAGCCATTGCTGGTCTGCGCTGACGAAGCCGTCGGGATAGTTCATGCGGCCTTTCGGACCATCGCACGATTCGGCTTGCAGCACGCGCTGATAGGGCCAGGTCTTCATGCCGTCAAAACTGATCCACAGTGCCATTGGACTGCGATGCTTCGCATTGGGATTGTGCAGCAGTGCAACCGTGTCGCCTCCCAAGCCGTAGAGAGTTGCCTTCGAGCCGGGATTGGGAATCGTCGTTTTCGTCGCGAAGTCCGGCCAAGTCCGGCCACCATCATTCGATTCCGCATAATAGAGCACTCCGCCCAACCGGTCGGCACGGATTACCATCGCGATGCGTCCATCAGCCAACTGGACGAGACTGTTTTCAGCCCAGCCGTGATACCGGTCGTCGTCGGTGATGCGGATGTTGCCGTGCTCGGAGAATGTCTTTCCACCATCACTACTGATGAGCACTCCGTTGCGGGGATTACTGACGTAGTGAAATAGCGTCTTGTGCCACGGGTTTTCTTCCGGCGGAGGTTCCGGTGTTCCATCCGGAGGCCCGAGGTAATGTTGAAACGGGATCACGATGCGGCCATCCCGCGTGATAATGTGACCGCGAATGAATGTGGACTTCGCCAAGCGTCCTGGCATGGGGGCGGGTTTGCTCCATGTGTTGCCGCTGTCGTCGCTGTGCATGCGCCACGATTGCCAATCGCGGCCCCAAGTCTGCGAATGTGTACTGAAGAACATTGTTGTTCGCGAGCCGATCGTCATGATCTCGGTCGCACCTTGGCCGCTCGTCAAACCGTTGCGAGGAAACGTCGTCTCGACGGGCGACAACGGAGACCAGGTGCGGCCTTGATCCGTGCTGCGAGCGATGCCGATGTAGTTCTTAGGCGATGGTTCAAAGTCGTCGCCCGCCAGCATCGAGATGATCCACGAATTATCCGGCATGAGTCGCAGCGTTGTATCGCACACCATCTTGTTGGGAGTGACGCCGTCGTACGGAATGCTGGTGCGATCCTGCTTCGCGTCTTCAATTGCTTGCTTGGCCCACTGGTCACTCGGGCGGATGGATACGGGCAGACGCGCCTTGTTCGCGAGCATGCGGAGTTTCGTGTCGTGCGAGACAACCTTGCCCGCGAACACATCCTCTTCGCGGAACTTCGCCATCAGGATCTCTGCGTCGGTATGGCGGTTCCAATCATAAAGGATGTGGATGAGGCCGTCGGGCGATTCAAAGCCATCGGGGTACGAGACCGCGTTGCGTTCATCGAGCAGTAGACCGCCTTTCCACGTCTGGCCATCATCTTCGGAAAGCCACGCACTCATGTGCGTTCGCTGTTGCAGACGCTCAGAGGGCGAGCCGTTCTTCACCAGTAGGATGCGACCGGACTGCAGTCGGCGGAGAAAGAAACGCGCGTTCACATTTTGCACCGTCGCGGCCTGACGCGGCTCGCTCCAAGTCTTGCCGCCATCGCTGGAAAAACTCTCGTAAGGCTGGCCCTTCGTGCGGGCCAGCATCCACAGGCGGCCATCGCGCAGCTCGACCGTCAGATGCTCGTCGAACTCCCAATCAGGGAACTGCAAGCTGCCACGCTCTTTCCACGAAGCACCTTCATCGATTGAGGCAAACAGACGCGCTGTTTTCTTCTGCCAATCGGAAACAGGCAGCAACCAGTCGCCGTTCTTCAGCACGGTTGGCTTGTTCAACGTACATCCTTCCGCAAAACGGACCGGCTCCGACCACTTGGGTTCAGCGGCATCGGGATCATCGCAGCGGATAAACCAGTTCGTGATACGGCCCTGCGGATCGCCGAGCTGCTGGTCGAAAAACAACCACAAGCGTCCTTTCGGATCGCTCCACAGATTTCCTACTAATGCTCCGCTGAGTTTCTGACCCGGCTCCCTGCGTGCTCCAACCACTAGACGCGGTTTCGACCATGTCGATCCATCATCATCGCTTGTCGCCAGCAGAAAATAGCCGTCCTTCTTGTCCCCCGTGCCTGTCCAGCAACCCCAAATGCGGCCCTTCGGCGTGCGATCCATGCCAATGATCATCGCCCCCGGCCGCGCTTCGTCCTGAAACTCCGTGCCGGGTGCGGAGATGATGGCCGGTTTTTCAAGTGGCAAGTCCGCGGCATGTAACGCGGCCAGTGGCGCGAGCAGGAGGGCCGTGAGGCATGTGAGAATGTGTTTCATGGTCGTGTTGTGCTCCAGTTTTGTGTGGAACGTCTCGCTGAGCACGCGGGGGATTTGCCTCTTCAATCTCTTCTGATCGACTTAATCGGCCGGGTCGAGCACCAGCAAATGCACGCCGCGCACGTAGTCTTTGACGTTGACGCGATACGCTTGCATGTGCGGCGAAACCGAGTGCGCCTTGAGTGCGGCGAGGTCTTCCCACTTCTCTACGACGACGAC